>Ga0181607_10000132_pt1 | contig 57413 bp, 44 predicted proteins | sample 041ome_9_FD_132420 | JGI IMG/M metagenome (GOLD analysis project Ga0181607, IMG submission 132420) | Coastal salt marsh microbial communities from the Groves Creek Marsh, Skidaway Island, Georgia - 041413US metaG (megahit assembly) | ecosystem: Environmental > Aquatic > Marine > Intertidal zone...
CGCGTTCAATGCCACGATGAAATGTGAGGCCTTTATCACTATAAGCCTTACCGAGTAAGGTCAAGGTGTCGATAAGAAGTTGGCTCATTGGCTCTAAAGTGCTCTTGAAGGTTTAGCTGGGCCTCGAGGGCCAGCATTGATGATGATGTCATCGACTGAGTATTGCTTGAAGTTTTCCACAAATAGCGCGGCGAGTCGGTTCGCTGCCTGTTCATAAGCCGAGACACTAGGCCAGGCTCGGCGTGGATCCAGAAGCGCCGAATCGATACCCTCAAGGCGGCTGGGTATCGTCAGGTTCAAGGGTTGCAAATCAGTGGCGTCCGCCGCGAGGATTTCGCCCTGGTGAATGGCGCTGATGACTCGCCGAGTCTGCATTCGGGAAATAGGCTCGCCGCCTTCGTTGGCGGGTCCGCCATACCAGCCGGTATTAACCAGGTAGACCTGGGCGCCCTGCGCTTTGAGGCGCTGCAGGAACAAGTCGGCGTACAGGGTGGCAGGTCTAGGTAAACATGGCGCGCAGAAGCAGGGCGAAAATACCGGCACTATCTTGTCTTCGACTTCAGCGCCTGCCGCCTCGGCCCTGTCAGGGCTCTGCGGAATCCTGTCAAGGCGATTCGAATAGCCAGTCAAGAAATGATAGGTCGCAGCTTCGTGGGAGAGTTGCGCCACAATCGGCAGGAGTCCGCTCAGATCATGAACCAGCATGATGACCATCGTGGGTTCAGGCGCAGTGATGGCACGGAAACGATGGTTAATGTGACTGAGCGGATAACAGGCTCGACTGTTGTGAGTCAGGCGAGTATTGGCAAAATCGGGCAAGTGACTGGTTGGGTCTATGACGACATTTTCGATCAGGGCACCAAAGCGAATCGCCTGGCTGATTTCCGGGTCATTGACCTCGCTCAAGTTCAGACATTTTGCATAGCATCCGTTCTCAAGATTGAACAGAGTGTCCTTGCCCCAGGCATGTTCATCGTCGCCGATTAAAGCGCGGCTTGAATCGAGTGATAAGATTGTCTTGCCAGCGCCAGAGGCACCGAGAAAAAGACAGACCGCACCGTCTGAGCCGATGTTGGCAGCGCAGTGGAGAGGCAGCACATCCTTTTCCGGAAGCAGGAAATTTTGCACGGTTAACAGAGCCTTCTTGATTTCACCTGCACATAGCAAGCCAGCCAACAGGATTTTGCGGCGCCCAAAGTGAATGATGACGGCTCCCTTGCCCTGAGTGCCATCTCTAACAGGATCGCATTCGAAGTGAGCAGCGTGGAGAATTGACCATACCTCCTTATTCTTTGGGTTATAAGTTGACGGTCGACTATAAAGCGTCTGCCCCACCAGATTGTGCCAAGCGGTTTCAGTCTTTAGGTGAATGGGAAGGTAATACTCGAGATCCTGACCCACATGCAGGTCAGTGGAGTAGGTGTCGCGGTCTGCCAGGTAGTTGCTGACCCCAGACCAAAGATCATCAAACTGGCGGCTGGTAAAAGTCTGGTTGGCCTGGCTCCATTCAAGCGCCTCTCGTGTGCTTGGTTCCTCGACGATAAAGCGGTTCGCGGGCGTCTTCTCGGTATAGGCGTCCGAAGTAACCACCAGGGCGCCAAGATTGGTCAGCTCGCCTTCACCGCAGAGTACAGCGCGCTCAATCAAGGCAGCAGGGCACAATTGCTGGTATTCATTCGCAAGGCTGTTAGTGGGTCCGAACATGGATGGTCTCGATGCCCTGTGGCCAATCATGGTTCTGGCCGGTTGAACTTCTAGTCGATACAGTCAAGGGTGAAGGGTTTTCGAGTAGGAATCCTTCAAGCGTGCAGAGTATGCCAAAATCTCGCTCGACGATACATTGTCTTTATCAGGGAGTTTATTGCTGGCCGCTTTCGAGAAACTGATGAATACGGCGTCTGTCCTTTTTGCTGGGACGGCCCGCAGACTGGCTGGCAGGGCCGGCTGCTTGGCGCTGGGCCTGAGCGAGTTCGCGCTTGGCAACGCTGTCGCTGGTTTCCTCATAGAGTGCGAGGGCAATGCTGGATTCTCGTCGCTGCTCTGACAAGCCCATGACAACAACAGTTTTTTCGTCCCAGCCTTGACGTATCAGCAATACCTGGCCAATTTGTAACTCTTTGCTGGGCTTGAGTCTTTGTCCTTCGAGGTGAACTTTGCCTCCCTCGATCGCTTCTTTTGCTTTGGCTCGAGTCTTGAAAAACCGAGCAGCCCACAGCCACTTATCAACCCTGACTCCACTCATATACTGGACCTGTGTCTTATCAGATGGTATTCATTGCACAAATGGCTGTCTTGGCGAGTCGGGTCCGCGCTACCATCAAGGTATAAGATCCGCCAGTCTGACCCGGAAAGCGCATTGGGCAATGGTCTTACTGATAAGCATACTAACATTGGAAAGTCTCGCCATGCAGGAAGTTCTAGAAGGGGTCATCCGGATTGCTCGAAATGCCGGCGCCGCGATTTTAAATGTCTACGGGCAGGATGACTTCAGTATCCAAAACAAGTCCGATGACTCGCCCTTAACGGCTGCCGACCTTGCGGCAAATGCTGTCATTGTTGCCGGGCTCGAGCAATTGGTCCCGGGTACGCCGGTACTGTCTGAGGAATCCGACGAGGTGCCCTTCAGCGAGCGCCAGCAGTGGCAGCGTTACTTCCTGGTCGATCCGCTGGATGGTACTAAGGAGTTTATCAGCCGTAATGGCGAGTTTACGGTGAATATCGCTCTGATCGATAAAGGCGTGCCGGTATTGGGCGTGGTCTATGTACCCGTATTGGATGTACTTTATGCGGGTCTGCTTGGGTCGAACACTGGACATCGCGAAAGCCAGGCGTTTGTTGAGCGCAATCAGCAACGGCGAGCGATCAGGGTCAGACCCGTCGCGCCGCGTCTTGCCGCTGGTAACTCGTTGGTGGTGGTTGCCAGTCGACGACATTCCAGTCCGGCGATGGAGCACTGTATGGAGACACTAAGCGCTCGCTTTGCGACGCTCGAGACGCTGAACATGGGCAGTTCACTAAAACTTTGCCTGGTCGCTGAAGGTCAGGCTGACCTGTATCCGCGCTTGGCACCCACATCTGAGTGGGACACAGCCGCAGCGCACGCAGTGGTTATTGCCGCCGGTGGTGAGGTGGTTGATGACCAATTTGTGCCGCTGAGGTACAACACTAAAGCCGGACTGTTAAACCCCTATTTCTATGTGTACGGCGATACTGAATTTGACTGGCGGGCGAGCCTGTCTTGAGCCTGGACACCGAAACTACTCGCCAGAAGAGCCCATAAAAAGGCTAACCAGAAACAGGCCATACCCCCTTTGTTATTTCCCAGGAGCGTTATCAATGGTTAACTTGATGGCAGATAAGGCGAAGATTCCGGTGCCCGAACCGACGCCTGAGACAGCCCACTTTTGGGCGGGTACGCAAGTTGGTGAGCTGCGGTTGCAGCGCTGTGATGACTGCGAGCAAGTCTATTTTCCGCCGCGACCCTTTTGTCCAGCCTGTGCTTGTCAAAGGGTCTCGGTATTTGCCGCCAGTGGTCAGGCAACCCTCTATAGCTATGTGATTAATCACCGGCCACACCCGGCGTTCAGTGGCCCTTACGCCATCGCAGTCGTGACGCTCGCCGAGGGCCCTCGAATGATGACCAATATTCTCAACACGCCTCAGACGCCTGAAGCACTGCAACTCGATATGCCCTTGGAGGTTGTCTTTGAGGCGCTCAATTCGGAAATAACCCTGCCTTACTTTCAGCCTGTGGAGGGTCAATAAATGCAGTCAGGATCCATTGCCATTGTCGGGGCCGCAGAAACGACGGAGCTCGGCAAGATTCCCCATATGAGCCAAATCCAGCTCCACGCTGACGCGGCACTGAATGCGCTGGCTGATGCAGGTCTCAAGCTCGCAGACATAGATGGTATCGCAACAGCCGGGGAGTCGCCGACGAATCTCGCACACTACCTGGGTATCGTTCCTACCTGGGTCGATGGTACTTCTGTGGGGGGGTGTTCCTTCATGCTGCACGTGCGCCATGCCGCGGCGGCGATTAATGAAGGTCTTTGTCACACGGTACTGATTACTCATGGTGAGAGCGGTCGATCCAATGTAGGGCGTTCTGGCTATCGTGGCGGTGGTGGGTCGAGCCTCGCAGGACAATTTGAGGCACCCTTTGGATTGATGGGGCCGCCATCCATGTTCACCATTCCGTTCCTGAGGTATATGAAAGAGACGGGCACCACCCTCGAGCAGTTGGCCATGGTTGCTGTTGTTCAGCGCGAATGGGCCGCTCTTAATCCGCGGGCGTCTTATCATGATCCCCTGACTGTTGAACAAGTGATGAGCGATCGAATGATTGCCTACCCCTTCACCAAGCTAGAATGTTGTCTGGTAACAGACGGTGGTGGTGCTTTGATCTTGACCCGTGCTGATCGAGCCAAGGATTTACCACAAAAACCTGTCTATATTCTTGGCACTGGCGAAAGTGTTGAAACGCCGATGATCAGCCAAATGGCAGACTTCACAAGTTCTCGAGCGTTTCGCATCGCAGGCCAAAAGGCGTTTGAGGAGGCTGACATCCAGCATGCTGATGTCGATCACTTGATGATTTATGACGCTTTTGCTCACTTACCCTTTTACGGGCTTGAGGATCTTGGCTTTTGTGCCCGTGGTGAGGCGGGGGCCTTTATTGAGGCGCGTAATACGGCGATTGGCGGTATTTTGCCGCTGAATACTAATGGTGGAGGCTTGAGTTATATGCACTCGGGCATGTACGGCATGTACGCACTACAAGAGAGTGTCAGGCAGTTGCGCGGCGTAGCGCCAGCCCAGGTTACTGATGCGAAAATATCTGTGTGTCACGGCGTCGGAGGTATGTTTGCTGCCAGTGGTACCATCGTGATGGGTAATGAGCCACCGCAAGGCTAATTGAAGATCGAAATAATTTGTGCCGAACCTGACTGATGATGCGGCCGCCCAGAGAGAGTGACAGAGAGAGTGACAGAGAGACTGACAGAAAGAGTGACAGAGAGCGTGTTAGAGAGAAGCTGCCAGTTTAAGTCTATAGAGAGGAACTAAAAGATGGCTCTTAATAGATAGCTCTTAATAGATGGCTCTTAATAGATAGCTCTTAATACATGGATAGGAAGAGATGGCTCTTAATAATTAGCGTTCTATAGATAAGTTGGCCTCAACTAGCCGGGCTGAACAAAATCTATCAAACCCATCAGATTGGCATCAGATTGGCAACAAAAGGCCGACACTGGATGGAGCTGAATGGACAAGACTAAATGGACAAGACGCTGAGTTGATAAAGCGTTGTATTCTTGAGACGTTTGTCCGGCCCGGCTAGGGAGGATTGAGAATGTACAATAACTGGCTGCGAAAAAAAGTCAGGGAAAATGGAAGTTTCTCCCCTTCGCCTAACCCTTCGTTGAGATAGTGGCGCTAACTGTTTGAAATTATTTCCAAATATACGCCTACCAAGCTGTGGTTCAGAGTTTGAGATAGCTGCTCGCTGTCAAATTTAGTTTCAACGGGTGAAATAGACTCGACGGTGTTTTTTTCGGACCAAAGGACTGGTGTTTTTAGAAGAATATGAAATAGTGATGGACAAGGATTGAGGAGCTACTGATAATGCACAAGGGGCGGGTTTCGTCCGTCTCGCGAGCCTTTTAGAGGCGTGCGACCTAACGACAAAATCCAATGAGTAGTCGCCGAAACTTATTACGACTCAATCCGTCAAATGGGGTGCAAAGAGCGGCGCACTAACTGGCCTGACAGGCATATTGGACCACCAGGTTTAGCATTGGCGGCCAAGACATTAGCGATATTCTCGAGCGAATCTATTCGAAACAAATCGGTCCTAAATAAGGCTATTTCAGACGAAATTATCGTAACCAAGGTTAGCGGGAAACAGGCTACCTCAAAGTCTTTTGCCAGCGCTCAATTGCTTAAACGCTAACCGATGGCTGCGAAGGCGACAAGGTGAAGGTCTCGCTGAAGAAGGCGATAAATCAGTAAGTTCTGAATTGTTTCTGAATTAGAGGGGTCTGAAAGGGTGGTAAGAGCCTTTAAATTCAAAAGTCTGGCACCATATCGTGGCTCTAAGTAGAGGCTCGATGATCGTCAGGCGAGAGGGGTCGAGGGGCTTTTTGAACTGTAACCGTGCTTTACCCAAGAAAACAACAACCAAGAAAACAACGCGACCAACACAATGACGATCTGCTTCCGTGAACTATTCTCTCGAGTTGGCGTCAGTAATTGATGAGTTTGCAGGCAAGAACTCAAATAAGATGAAAACCAGACCTTTTGGTTTCGATTTGGCCTTTTTTGCGATAATTCGCATGATTATTACGGAGTCCTAGCCCTATGACTAGCAATACACGCGAAGGCGATTTCGATTCTATTTTGGAAGACGACACCCTGGAAGATGCCACTCAAAACTTCGATGATGTTTTGTCCCAGTCGCGGTCCATCATTGAGGGTGTTGAGTCTGAAGATGATGAAGAAGTCACCGATCCCTCCAAGATAAAAGTATTGATTGCGAAAGGTAAAGATCAGGGTTATCTGACCTACGATCAGCTCACTGAAGTGCTCCCCGCCAGTATCATCGAATCTGACGAATTTGAAAATATCGTTCAAATGTTCGACGAGATGGATATTACTGTTTACGAGCAAGCGCCGGAAAACGATAGCCTCTCGGACAGAAATGGTGATGAGGGCAATGCTGACTCCAATATCATAGGATCTATGGAGTCCGTAGTGGGTAAGACCATGGATCCGGTGCGTATGTACATGCGCGAAATGGGAACAGTACCTTTGTTAACCCGTGAAGGCGAGATTGTCATAGCCAAGCGGATTGAGGAAGGTCTGCGAGAGACCATGGCGATACTGGCTCGATATCCTGGCAATGTGGGCAAGATACTTGCCGTATATGACCAGGCGGTCGCGGAAGAGGTTGATCTGGCGACAGTGCTTAGTGGCTTTCTTGACCCGGAAGATATCATCCCTGACATGTCCTTGGTTGCCGAGGCGAAATCCAGTGGCAATTATGAAGCCAGCGAACACGAAGAGAAGAAGGGTCTTGATCTGGAGCTGACCCATAAGCGCTTCTCGAGTATACGTAAAGCGCTGACAAAATATGAGAAATTACTGGCCAAGGAAGGCAGCAGTGCCAAGACAAAGAAAGCCATCGATGAACTCGCAGAGAGTTTCAGCGTTCTGAAGCTGGTGCCGGCATTGATGGACCCTTTGCTGGAGGATGTGCGTGCAGAAATGCAAAAGATCCGTGATCAGGAGAAATTGGTGCGCGATCTGTGTGTTACCAAAGCGGGTATGCCGCGCGAGTTGTTTATCAGTTTGTATGTCAATCATGAAAATAATATCGACTGGCTCGACCAACAAATTCAGGCGGGAGAGCCTTGGTCTGACGCGCTGGTGAGATATCGTGTGTCTGTGCGCCATGCGTTGAAAACGGTAAAACGAATATCCGATCGAACGGGTCTGGAAATTGCCGAGATCAAGGATATCAATCGTCGTCTGTTCATGGCGGTCGGTAAAACGCGAACCGCCAAGAAAGATATGATCGAGGCAAACTTGCGATTGGTCATATCGATTGCGAAGAAATATACCAATCGGGGTCTGCATTTTCTCGACCTGATACAGGAAGGTAATATCGGGTTGATGAAAGCAGTCGATAAGTTTGAATATCGCCGTGGATTCAAATTTTCAACCTATGCAACCTGGTGGATTCGGCAAGCGATTACACGCTCTATCTCTGACCTGGCACGCACGATTAGAGTGCCGGTACATATGATGGAAACCGTGAACAAGCTGAATCGCCTGACCCGTCAACTCATTCAAGAATTAGGTCGAGCACCGACCATTGAAGAGCTCGCCGTCAAGATGGAGCTGCCGGAAGACAAGGTGCTTAAAGCCCTGGATGTTGCAAAACAACCAATTTCTCTTGAAACGCCGGTGGGTGACGATGATGACTCCACCATGTGGAATCTGGTTAGCGACACATCAGCTGAATCGCCCTTGGATCATGCGACGGACGAAGGTCTGAAGGAAACAACGACCAGTGTGCTAATGGCCCTCACAGACCGTGAAGCTAAGGTGCTGCGAATGAGGTTTGGTATTGATATGAATACCGACCACACGCTTGAAGAAGTTGGGCGGCAGTTCTCTGTAACGCGAGAGCGCATTCGACAGATCGAAGCTAAAGCATTGCGCAAGTTGCGTCATCCGGCACGATCAGAGCAACTGCGAAGCTTCATCGACGCCAATTAGGCGAGAGCTCAGGGAGGGCGACTGTCGCAAAAGCCGACGGTAGCAGTAGCAAACGAAAAAACGCACCTGTTGGTGCGTTTTTTTTGCACCTCGGTTGCCGATGTTATGTCCCCGGGATCGCCAGATTAATCAGCAGTTATGGCCTGGATACCTCTGTGGTGGCTAACCTGGGCGTACCCAGGGCAGACTCGATTTTGTCGCGTAGCGCCGTGACGACCCGTTCTTTGGGGTCGTTCCAGGCATGCTGGCGGCGTTCATATTCCGTCAAGGTGGTTAAAGCGTCAGCATACTTCTGGTTAGTATGTTGAAAATTAGCCAGCGCGAACAATGGAAACGCGCGCTCCTGGATGTGCTGACTCGCTGATCTATACAAGACTTCGGCCTCGTCAAGCTTTTGTTCTTTGCTCAATAGGCTGGCCTCAGCCAGCATAGCCCAATTAGGGCTAAGGGCCTCGAGTCGAGGTAGTTCTGCGCGAGCCTTTTTCAAGTCACCGCCGGCGATGCTTGGTGCAGTCGTATAGAAGCTGATGACGGCGTAGAGACCCTCAATGTGTTTCGGGTCCAGGCTCACGACCTTCAGCCAGGAAGCCAGCGCGTCCTTGGCAGTGCTAACTTTTCTAAAAACACTCACTCCTGGGACTCGCGCGACATTGATCGAGCCCATCAGATAGTGCGCCTCAATATGGTTTGGATGGTTTTTCAGAAGGCCGTCAAGGGTCGCCTTGGCTTGATCAAAGTTATCAGCACGATACTGACTGCGCGCCAGGTAGTAGAGAACCTCAGGATTCGTGGGTTGCTCAATAGCAAGCGCATCCAACTTCTGCTGCGCTTCGGTAAAGGCACCGTCATCGAACAGCTGAAGCGCTGTTGAGAGGTCTGCAGTGGCAGTCTGCGGGTAACTCATGCTGGCCAGTATTAGGAAAAGGCCAATGGCTCGACGACATTCGAAAGTGACACGCAACATATCTGGGCTCCTGGGCTATAGAGGCCACCAAGGCTCTAGTTTGACATAGCTGCTAGTTTACGGTGGAAATGCCAGTTTAGATGAGTGCGCGACTTGGATCGCGAAGAAATTCAAGGCGGATTCGTGTATGCTAGGGTCCCAAATCGAAACGACGAAAGGTTTCCCGTGACTGACAAGCCGGTAATTGACAAGCCTGTAATTGACAAGCCTCGGACGGCACCTCCAAAGAAGAAGCAACCAGCAGCCTCAGAAACGTCGTTGTCTATCGCGGAACAAACCGAGGCCTTCTTCAAATCTGGTGGTACCATTAATAAAATCAAGTCCGGTGTCAGTGGTCAGCAAAGCGTTGCTGGTCCCAAGCATATCTCTCTTGGCAATAAACCTCGAAATACCTGATTCTTCTCACGTGTTCTCGACCAGTGCGCCAATAGCAAGTGCAGTTGCACTCTAGTACCGACAGCCAATAAAAAAGGACAGCAAAGCTGTCCTTTTTTATACATGGGTCTAAAGGCTATTCACCCACGCTCTAAAACGGGGTGAACAGGTCTTAGAACTGGTTCATGGTGTTATCTTTACCACCTGCCAGCAGCGCGTTATCGCCAGAAAAGTACTCTTTATGGTCATCGCCAATGTTTGAACCGGCGAGGTCCTGATGCTTGACTGACGCCATGTCACGTCGAATTTCTTGACGCTGAATATCACGGACATATGCGAGCATACCCAGATCACCAAAGTAACCTTCACTGAGGATATCTGTCCCCAAGGCAGTTTCGTGATAAGTCGGCAGCGTGATCAAGTGATGGAAGATACCAGCTTCGCGGGCTGCGTCTTTTTGAAAATGCTGCACCAAGGTATCTGCCGTTGCTGCCAGCTCAGATGTGTCAAGATCTGCCGCCATCAGTCCTCTTGGTTTGACAGCAGGGTCCGGGTAGGCTGAAAGATCTTTGCCGGCGGCTTTCCATTCACCGTAAACCTGCTCTCGAAACGCCAGCGTCCAGTTGAAGGACGGTGAGTTGTTGTAGACCAGTTTAGCAGTGGGGACATGCTTACGAATTTCATTCACCATTGCCGCGATCTGCGCGACATTTGGCTTTTCAGTTTCAATCCAGAGCAGGTCAGCGCCATGGTTCAGGCTGGTAACGCAGTCGAGAACCACTCGATCAAATCCGGTGCCTTCGCGGAAAGAATAGAGTCCGTTGTCGAGACGAATGGGCTTTACCAATTTACCACTCTGGTGAATCGTGATGTCGTTTTCTTTTAGTTCACTGAGATCATTGATGGCTTTAGTCTCAAGGAAAGAGTTGTACTGGCTCGCGAGGTCGCCTGGCTCTTTTGAGACTGGAATTTTCTGCGTCAAGCTGGCACCCAGGGAGTCGGTTCGAGCGACGATGATGCCGTTTTCGACGCCCAGTTCCAGAAACGCGTAGCGAATTGCATTGATTTTCGAGAGGAAGTCCTCATGCGGTACCGTTACCTTGCCCGCCTGATGGCCACACTGCTTCGCGTCTGATACTTGATTTTCTACCTGAATGGCACAAGCGCCGGCTTCGATCATCTTTTTAGCGAGCAAATAAGTGGCTTCTTCGTTACCAAAACCGGCATCTATATCAGCAATGATGGGGACTACGTGGGTTTCATAGTTATCGATCTGCCGAATAATGCCATCGACATCGCCGCCTTTAGCGCGTGCTTCGTCAAGGGCGATAAAAATGTGGCGCAGTTCACGTGCATCGGCCTGTTTGAGGAACGTATAGATCTCTTCGATCAAAGCTGGAACCGTGGTTTTTTCGTGCATGCTCTGGTCTGGCAGGGGACCGAACTGTGAACGCAATGCTGCCACCATCCAGCCACTCAAGTAGATATAACTCTTGTCCATGGTGCCTCGGTGTTTCTTGACTGACATGGCCAGTTGTTGGGCAGTGAAGCCGTGCCAGCAACCCAATGACTGCGTATACCGAGATGAGTCCAAATCGTAGTCAGCCATGTCCTTACGCATGATGTTGGCGGTATAGCGCGCTATGTCCAGACCGGTCTTAAAACGGTTCTGTAGGTCCATGCGGGTAGCGAATTCTGGGTTAATGCCATTCCAAGTTGACTGGGCATTGCGCAGCTTTGCAAACGCCTCGATTTTCTGCAGGTAATTAGACATGGGAATTCCTCGTCAATAAATGAATAAGCGAGCAGGCTCTGAGCGCGGCACTCTAACAGCGACTGAGCAAGATGTTAATGGAATATTAGGATACTAATAGATTCCAAAAGTTCATCAATCAAGCTTCTGCACACGGCGTGTGCAGTGACCGGAAAAGCAGGCATTTGACTCAAAACTCAAGGCGTTGAGTCAGTTGTTCTAAGTAGCTTAGACGGCGTTGCAGGAGCCGATTTTGATCAAGCAGATCAAGCACCAGGGCCAGACTCTGAAGATCGAGTTCAAGGTCCTGTTGCAGTCGTCGAGCCTTAATGCAACGCAGAACCTGTTCGCTGTCGAATTGGTTGCTGGCCAGAGTCTCAATGATGCCGAGGTTAATCAGTTCTTGAATATCATCCTGCGTCAGTTGGGTTGCGCGACAGAATTCTGCCAGGGTTAGTATCTCGAGGCTCATTCTTGTGCCCTTAGTCTGGGATTAAAGCGCGAGAAGCGCGCGGCGAGCGCTTCAAAGGCCGCGCGTTCGGCATCGGTACTCAGCTTCGGGTTAATCAGTTTCAAGACGACGATCTGATCACCTGCGCCCGCCAGACCTTTACCTTTAAGGCGCAAACGAGTGCCGTTCTGGCTGTTTGACGGAATACGTAGCTTCACGCGGTTGGTGAGCGTTGGTACCTCAATGCTACTGCCAAGCGCCGCTTCCCAGGGAGATACTGGCAGGACCAGAATGATGTCATTACCATCAACTTCAAACTGGGCGTGAGGCAGAAATTCGATCTGCAGATACAGGTCACCGGCTTCTGCGCTCCCCATACCGGCTTCTCCTTGGCCGCGCAGTCGAAGTTCCTTGCCACTGCTGATGCCGGCCGGGATCTTGACGCTGATGGTTTTTTCGCCTTGGCGGGTTTGCAAACGAAGCTGTCGATCGCCACCCTTGTGCGCCTCCTCAAGACTGATCTGGAGCTTGTAGTGCAGATCTCTGCCCGGTTGACGAAAGCCCTGAGTACCGGAAAAGCCGCCGCGATCGAATCCCTGTCGACCGAAAATGGAGCCGAGAATATCTTCAAACCGGGTATCACCGCTAAAGTCGCGGCTATCAAATCGAAACCCCTGATTAGCGCCTCTTTGACCCTGGCTTCTCACATAAGCTCTGAGTTCGTCGTACTCGGCCCTTTTGGTCTCGTCCTTAAGCATCTCATAGGCTTCGCTGACGGCCTGAAACTGTGCCTGAGCATCAGCCTCATTGCTCACATCTGGATGATATTTACGCGCAAGCTTTTTGAAGGCGCGCTTGATTTCCTCTTGGGTCGCCGTTGGCTCAACGCCCAAAATTTCGTAATAGTCAGTAAAATCCACAATAGTGCTTTCTTATTTGAGTGAACGTCATGACTCGGTTGCGAGCGCCTGTAACCTGCGACAGACATGCTGAGTCGAACCCAGGCCAGGCAAATTTAACCGATGACGAGGTAACAGAATTATCAGGGGTGGTGGATCAGATACAAGAGGTGATGACTTCGAGGTTGCGCCAGGTCAAAAAAGAGCCTGGGTCAGGGACGTTTTCTCAGCGGCCGAAAACCTTCTTCGATGGTTTTCTTAGAGCCATCTGTCGAATTTACGTTCGCCGGTTTTGCTGTTGCAGGTCTTGGTGGCGCGGCTTTACGTTTCAGATGCTTTTGTTTTGCGGGTTTGACCGGCGTTTTTTTAGCATTGGCGGCAACCTTCTTTTTTGCTGACTTCTTGACGCCTGCGGCCTTGCCAGATTTCTTCAGCTTTTTGGGTCCACGATAAGTCGCCTCCAGGCCCTTGACTTGCCGGGGTTCAAACCGGATCTTCAGGTAGCGTTCTATGCTCGACATCTGATTGAACTCGAGGGAACTGACCAGCGTGATGGCTTTACCCGCGGATCCTGCTCGACCCGTACGACCAACACGATGGACATGGTCGTCGCCAGAGTGAGCAACCGTGTAATTAATGACCAGTTCGACATCCTGAATATCCAGTCCTCGAGCTGCCACGTCTGTAGCCACCAATATCGTGATCTTGCCATCACGAAAGCGACTCATGACCTGCTTTCGAATACTCTGGGCAATTTCGCCATGGATATGACCGATCTTTAAACCCTGATTCTGCAGCGTGCTGCCAAGTTGTTGGCACTGTTCGCGCGTGTTACAGAAAACAAATACGCGACTCGCGCTCTCCTCCTTGACCAGCGCAGTGATGAGACGTTCTTTGTGCTTGGCGTCATCGGCAAACACAAACTGCTGCTGAATCTGGCTGTGGGCCTGACGGTGCGAGTCTGTCACGATCGACTCAGGTCGGCGCAGAATAGCCTTGATATGGCTAAATCCCTGATGGCTCAGAGTCGCCGAAAAAAGCAGATTCTGGCGGTTTGGGTTGCAGGCCGCGGCGATGGCATTCATATCTTCTGCAAAGCCCATGTCCAGCATTCGGTCTGCTTCGTCCAGGATAAGCACCTCGAGATCCTTAAAGTCCAGGTTACCCTTCTCAAGGTGCTCTACCAGTCTGCCCGGGGTTGCAATCATCACCTCAGGATTTTTCCTGATTGAGGCTACCTGGTGCTTGAAGGCCTCACCTCCTATGACCAGGCCACACTTGATGGGAGTGAAGCTCGCGAGTTTTTCAAACATTTTTTGTGTTTGCAGCGCCAGCTCACGAGTCGGCAGTAGTATCAGGGCGCGAGTACTGGTTTTAGGCGGATTGCTGGCCAGCAGTTTGTTCAGTACCGGTAACACAAAGGCGGCCGTTTTGCCGCTGCCGGTCTTGGCCGAAACCATCAGATCTTTACCTGCCAGGGCCGCAGGTATTGCCTGCGCTTGAACCTCAGTCGCTTCAACAAAGCCGAGTTTGTCCAGGGCCTTGAAGAGCTTAGGATTGAGCTGTAGATCAGTGAGTAACGACACGTAAGCCTGCTTGAGTCTAATGGATGTGTTGGGGTCGACGACGATACCAAGTCAAGGGGGTTTGAACCAGCTTTCTTCGCGCTATTTAGCGGGCTTGGTCTCCTCTGGCTCGCATAAACACGGCCGGCAGAATGGCAATAACAAAAATGATCGCCACTGCCAGGAAACCCTCACGAAAAGACATCACCATGGCCTGGCCATAGACAGTGCTGGCCAGATAGCTGAAGGACAGATCAAATTGCATCAAGAACCCCAAGCGTTCGCCAAAAATCGTATCCTGTATTTGTTGCAAGAGTTCTAGGGTAGCAGGTTTCGAAGACTGGGTTGAGGTAAAAGCCTGACTATATTCAGCGGTTCTTTGCGCCAAAAAAATCGATAGCAGATTGACGCCGAAGGCGCCCCCTAACTGGCGCAGGAAGTTGATAGCACCGGAGCCCTGGCTCAGAAGCTCCAGCGGCAGACTCGCCAGAGAAGCGGCGTTCAGAGAAGGAAAAATCAGCGCCAGCCCCAGTCGTCCAATTACCGCCCAAAACATCAACGCTGCATAAGGGGTATCAAAGTCCACCAGCCGCATGAGCCAGCTCGAGACGGCGAATAGCACGAGGCCAGCGATAATGACAAATCTTGGTTCGACTCGGTCACTCATGGCACCGGCAAAAGGAAACAGCGCCGCCATCGCCAGCCCAGCAGGCAGCATCAGCAAACCTGAGTTGGTCGGAGTGATATGCTGTAACGTCTGCAGGAACAGTGGTACCAGATAAGTTGAGCCATACAGCCCAATACCCAGAATAAATGTAACCACAGAGGCGGCCAGGAAGCGTCCGTGAGTAAATAGATGCAAGTTGAGCAGGGGGTGGGCGACGCGATTTTCCCACCAGACGAACAGCGTCATAGAGATGACCGCGGTTGCCATCAGGCTGACAATGGCATCGGATGTCCAGCTATCTCGCTCACCATTGGTCAGCCCGGTCAGCAGACTGACGAGAAAAATCGAAGACAGTATGACCCCCACCCAATCCAATGGTGGCACCGCTGTTTGTGGTTCTCGCTCGGGCATAAACATGATCGCCATGGGTATGCTGACCATGGTGAAGGGTACGGCCAGGTAAAATACATAACGCCAATCGTAATTATCGATCAGCAAGCCGCCTAAAGTGGGTCCCAACGCCGGTGCAAGTACGACCCCAATTCCAAAGATACCCATTGCCAGGCCTCGATGCCGAGCTGGAAATATCTGGTAGTTGATAACCATCGACAGGGGGCTTAAAACCCCCGCTGCAGCACCTTGAATGATTCTCGAGATGATCAGAAGCTCAGGATTTGAAGCAATGCCACCCAGCAGCGAGCCGGCCAGAAACAGCAGCATGGAAAACACATAAGTCGTGCGCATACCAAATGCTGCAGTACCCCAGGCTGCCAGGAGCATGGTTACGGTGCCGGCGGCAAGAAATCCGGTCGACAGCCATTGAGCCTGATCCTGGCCGATACCAAAGGCGCCCATGACCTCTGGAATCGCAACATTGATAATAGTGCCGGTGAGAAGCGTTGCAAATGAGCCAATCATCGCCGTGGCGACGGCGAACCAGGTATAGACAGGTCCATAGCGCTCGAACATAAGCAGTACGGCCGGTGACGCCTGGATTCCCGCCGGTATTCGAGAGCTCATGGTTGCCTAGATTGCATCAATCTGCAATTCCACCATCATGCCGGGTTTCAACAAGCCGCGGGGATCATCGATAGAGATTTTGACCTCTAAGCGCTGAGTGATCTTGGTAAAGTTGCCACTGGGATTTGGGCTGGGTAGTAAGGCGAACTGGCTGGTTGCTGACTGGCCAATGCGGGCGACTCGGCCATGGAAAGTCTCATCAGGCCAAGCATCGACCAGAATCAACACACGGCTGTCGAGCTGCAGATGCCGAATTTCGGTCTCCTTGACATTGGCTTTAATCCAGATGTCTTGCGGGTCATGTAGCATGATGATCCGCTGGCCAGGGTAGACATATTCCCCTGGGTTGACAAAGGTCTCATCAATCACGCCATCGATAGGGCTTGTCACGCTATGATCTGCCAGTTGGGTCAGTAACTGCTGTTTCTCAATGGCGAGCTGATTTTGCCGGCTTCTGATAATCAGTAATTCGCTTTCGATGACCTGTGATTCTGCTCGAGCGGCCTCGGCCTTGATGACTTGAGCACGAGCCACATCGACCTCGGCTTGGCGACGCAGATATAGCTGTTGAGTCGTCTGCAGGCTCAGATCGCGCTGTTCCCAGGTTTCGTCGGCGATGAGTTTGTCGAGACGTAAACTGTTGGCCCGGTTTAAATCGTGCCTGGCTTGCGCAACCAGAGCTGCAGACTCTGCCAGTGCGGCTTGAGTCGCCGTAAGCTGATATCCCTGTCTATCAATTTCTGACTCTATTTGGCGAGTCGTGTGTGCCAGCTGATTCTGCTGTCGGCCGAGCTCTGCTTGCAGTGTCTCCAGATTCGCCTCAATGGCCTCGATTCGAAGCCGAATCTCTCGATCGTCGATCCTAGCCAGCTCCTGATCCGACTGGATAAAGTCACCCTCAACGACCTGGAACGCGACAATTCTGCCGGGAATACGACTGCTGATGCTGATCATATTAGCCGCAACTCGAGCGTCATTGACGAAAACATGGTCTGCCCGGGCGATGAACCACCAGGTTAACCAGAGTGTGCTGATGAGTAGAATGAACAGTGCGCCGACATTGGTCTTCGTCCAGATAGCGGGTCGAGTCGCGAGAGCAGCCCCGTCTCCTGTGCCGGTATTCGAAGAGGACAGAGGCTGATTCATGATTCAGTGCCTCGGTCGGATGCAGCGAGTATTTTGTCAAGCACGGAGATACAGGTCTCGATCTCGGTAGCGCTGATATCGGCAAGTAGCGCCGCACGAACCTGGGCTGCGCTAAGGTGCAGCTCGGCAAGTAACGTTTTTGCCTGTGGTGTTAAATGTACTGTCTTACCGCGCCGATCGTTCGCAGCCGGCTGTCGTATCAGCAGCGCCTTGGCTTCGAGCTTGTCTAGCAGTCGAACCAGTCCGGGGCTTTCAATGCCCATGACTCGAGCCAGATCTTTTTGTAGCACACCGTCACCGGATTGCTCGAGATAGAACAGCGTCCGCCAGGTCGCATCGGTGATGCCAAGTGGTTTGAATTGGTCATCCATGGCGAATCGGTAGCGATTTCGAGCGAGAAACAGGCGGGTGATGAAGGCGACCTTAGGGTCTTCTGAAGCGTTCAACATATTCGTTTGCAAGCAATCTAATCGTTAGTTAACTATAGGCTTGCTCCCTAGTCCATGCAATGTCACCGTGCGACAAAACTCAAGACTCGGTATCGAAAGATTGTGCGCGCAATACCTGCGCGATGAAAGGGGGGTTTGATACAGCTGCGAAAAAGCATTCAGGCCAACACCTGATACTTTAAAGACTCTGCAGGTCAAGCTAATGGATTGTAAGCCGATGAAATATCCTGGCATCAATGACTTTGGTTTTCGGCAGAAAGATCCAAAGGGCTGAGCGCGAGTGACGGGCAAAAAAAAGGCCGGATATCCGGCCTTTTTTAGATCGGGCGGCATAGGCCACCGGGTTTAGGCCTTGGCGGCTTTGCGCTCCAGAGTTTCTTTGACCACTTCGTCGGCGACATTTTTTGGTGCCGGGCTGTAGTGACTGAACTCCATGGAGAACTGACCACGACCGGAGGTCATGGTGCGCAGATCACCGATATAGCCGAACATTTCAGACAGGGGAGCCTGGGCCTTGACGCGAGTACCGGTTGCACCAGCTTCTTGACCCTGGATCATGCCGCGACGACGGTTCAAGTCACCGATCACATCACCCACGTGGGCGTCCGGTGTGAATACGTCGATTTTCATGATGGGTTCCATGATTTGTGGACCGGCTTTGGGCATGGTTTGCCGATAAGCAGCTCTAGACGCTATCTCGAACGCGATTGCCGATGAGTCGACCGCGTGAAAGCCGCCATCCATCAGCAATACTTTGACATCAAGACAGGGGAATCCTGCCAGTGGACCTTCTTCCAGGCTGACTTTGAAACCTTTCTCAACGGCTGGCCAGAATTCGCGAGGCACGTTACCGCCAGTGACCTTGGATTCGAACTGAAAACCCGTACCCACTTCTGCCGGCTCGACAACATAATCGATCTTAGCAAATTGACCTGATCCACCCGTTTGCTTCTTATGTGTGTAGGAATCTTCGACTCGTCGAGTGATAGATTCGCGATACGCTACCAGAGGTTTGCCGACGACAACGTCAACGCCATGGGTTCGGCGAAGAATGTCGACCTTGATGTCCAGGTGCAATTCGCCCATGCCTTTAAGAATAACCTCTCCTGACTCAACGTCGGTTTCCACACGGAAAGATGGGTCTTCTTGAATCATTTTTGACAAGGCTAAGCCCATTTTCTCCGCAGCGCCCTTATCCTTTGGCGACACCGCTATGTAGATTACCGGTTCCGGAAAGACCATGGGTTCCAGCGTTGCGGGGTATTTGGGGTCGCACAAAGTGTGCCCTGTCTGGGTATTCTTCATGCCGATCAGTGCGACAATATCGCCGGCCGTCGCAGAGTCAATCTCGATTCGCTCATTGGCATGCATTTCCACCAGGCGACCGATTCGCTCGGTTTTGCCTGTAAAGGTATTCAATACTGTGTCGCCTTTCTTCAGTTTACCTGAGTAGATTCGAGTGAAGGTCAGCGCGCCGAATCGATCGTCCATGATTTTGAAGGCCAGCGCCCGAAGTGGCTTGTCCGCATCGACGATGGCAAAACTACCCGTCTCATTGCCTTCCATATCGACTTCAGGTTGAGGAGTCACCTCTGTTGGGTTTGGCAGATAGTCGACAACGCCGTCCAGCATCATCTGAATGCACTTGTTCTTGAAGGCTGAGCCGCAGAAGGTGGGAAAGAAGTCCAGGGCAATCGTGCCTTTGCGAATGCATCGCTTCAGGTCCTCGATAGAAGGTTCTTGACCTTCTTCAAGATAGGCCATCATGATGTCCTCATCCTGCTCCACGGCGGTTTCTATGAGCTTTTCTCGGTATTCGGCGACCAGATCAAGCATGTTCTCAGGTATGTCGGTGATGACATAATTGGATGGATCGCCAGAGTCGTCCCAGATGTGGGCCTTTTGAGTGATGAGGTCAACCGCACCAACGAAGTTTTCTTCCTCGCCAATGGGTAATACCATCACCAGCGGCTTGGCCGCCAGCACATCCTCGACTTGCTTGATGACGCGGTAAAAGTTCGCACCGAGCCGGTCGAGCTTATTGACGAAAATAACGCGAGCGACTTCTGACTCGTTGGCATAGCGCCAGTTGGTCTCTGATTGAGGCTCAACCCCACCCGAACCACAGAAGACGCCGACGCCGCCATCCAGGACTTTCAATGACCGGTACACTTCAATGGTGAAGTCAACGTGGCCCGGTGTGTCGATGATGTTAAGGCGGTGGTCTTTCCAGAAAGCCGTGGTTGCAGCAGACTGAATGGTAATGCCGCGCTCCTGCTCCTGTTCCATGAAGTCAGTGGTGGCAGCTCCGTCATGAACCTCACCGATCTTGTGGATTTTGCCGGTTAACTTCAGAATTCGTTCGGTAGTCGTGGTCTTACCAGCATCAACGTGGGCGAAAATGCCGATATTTCGATAGCGGCTCAGGTCAGTCATGGCTCTATGCTCTGTATAAAAGGATCAAAAAGTGCTTGTGAAAAGGCGCGCCATCTTATATTGACACAGCGGCAATATCCAGTGCTGTTTTATAGGTGTCTGGGATAAGAACGAATTGTTGTTAAGCGACGGCTTAGGCCGGCCAAAATAGGCGCTCGGCAGCGATTTTTTGAGTCGTTCATCAGATATTTGGTCTTGATCGCGAACAGCCTAAAAATGGGCGATTTCGGCTTTGACTAAGATTTCTATCAGCTATATCGTAGGCGCTTCGCAGAGCTGGGTAACGCCGAACCAATCTTGGTCGGTAAATTCAGTACCAGGGAGATATGTATGAAATTTCGCTTCCCTATTGTCATCATCGATGAAGACTTTCGTTCCGAAAACAACTCGGGTTTGGGTATTCGCGCCCTCGCCGATGCCATTGAAAAGGAACAGATGGAGGTCCTGGGCGTCACTAGCTATGGCGACCTGTCTCAATTTGCGCAACAGCAATCCCGTGCATCGGCCTTTATACTGTCGATTGATGACGAAGAGTTTGGAACTGGCTCCGCGGAAGAGACCGACGGAGCCCTTGTGCAACTGCGGGCCTTTGTGAAGGAGATCAGGCACAAAAACGCTAATATTCCCATTTATCTCTACGGTGAAACCCGTACCTCTCGCCACATTCCCAATGAAATCTTGCGTGAGCTGCATGGATTTATTCACATGTTTGAGGATACGCCAGAATTTGTTGCCAAGCATATTATTCGCGAGGCCAAGTCTTACCTGGATGGCCTTTCACCCCCGTTTTTTCGCGCCTTGGTCCATTATGCGCAGGACGGCTCCTATTCTTGGCACTGCCCCGGCCATTCTGGCGGCGTCGCGTTTCTGAAGTCTCCCATTGGGCAGATGTTCCATCAGTTTTTCGGTGAAAACCTGTTGCGTGCGGATGTCTGTAATTCCGTCGAAGAGCTGGGTCAGCTTCTGGATCATACAGGCCCTGTGGCAGCATCAGAGCGTAACGCGGCACGCATCTACAGCGCCGATCACTGCTATTTTGTGACCAATGGTACCTCGACCTCCAACAAAATGGTCTGGCATTCCATCGTTGCCCAAGACGACATAGTCGTTGTCGATCGCAACTGTCATAAGTCCATATTGCACTCGATTATCATGTGTGGCGCTATTCCGGTTTTTCTCATGCCGACTCGAAACCACCTCGGCATCATTGGGCCTATCCCGCTTGCGGAGTTTACGGCCGAAAGCATTGCAGAAAAAATCGAGGCTAATCCGTTTGCGAAAGACGTGCAGGACAAGAAGCCGCGCATTCTCACCCTGACCCAATCGACCTACGATGGCATTATCTATAATGTGGAAACCATCAAGGAACTGCTCGACGGCAAAATCGACACGCTACACTTCGACGAAGCTTGGCTGCCGCATGCGACCTTCCATCACTTCTATAAAGATATGCATGCCATTGATAAGGATCAGCCGCGTGCCAAGGAATCTATTATTTTCTCGACTCAGTCGACCCATAAGTTGCTGGCTGGCCTGTCGCAGGCGTCGCAAATTCTGGTGCGAGAGTCGGAGACGGTCAAATTGGACAAGGATGCCTTTAATGAGGCTTACCTGATGCATACATCCACTTCACCACAATACTCGATAATTGCCTCGATCGATGTCGCGGCGGCCATGATGGAAGCACCGGGAGGTACTGCGTTGGTCGAGGAGTCGATCTTTGAGGCGCTTGATTTTCGACGAGCGATGAAAAAGGTCGATGCTGAATTTGGCCAGGATTGGTGGTTTCAGGTTTGGGGTCCTGATCAATTTGCCGAAGAAGGAGTGGGCGATCGAGAGGACTGGATTCTTCGTGCCGATGACGAGTGGCATGGGTTTGGCAAAGTGGCGCCGGGATTTAACATGCTTGACCCCATTAAGGCGACCATCGTTAACCCGGGTCTATCACTCAAGGGTGAATTCAGCGATACGGGGATTCCTGCGTCAATTGTCACCAAGTACCTGGCGGAAAATGGCGTCATCATTGAAAAATGTGGCCTCTACTCCTTCTTTATCATGTTCACCATCGGGATCACGAAAGGTCGGTGGAACACCCTGTTGACTGCACTGCAACAGTTCAAGGATGACTACGACAAAAACCAGCCCATGTGGCGCATCATGCCAGAGTTTGCGCAGGCGCATCCTCGATATGAAGGCATTGGTCTGCGAGATCTTTGCCAACAAATTCATGACTTTTATAAAGCCTATGATGTCGCTCGATTGACGACTGAGATGTATCTCTCCGATATGCAGCCGGCCATGAAGCCATCAGACGCCTACGCCAAGATGGCGCATCGACAGGTCGAACATGTTCGGCTTGACGAGCTCGAAGGCCGTATCACCTCGATCCTGCTAACGCCTTACCCGCCCGGTATTCCATTGCTGATACCAGGCGAGCGTTTTAACAAGACGATTGTCGACTACCTGCGGTTTGCGAGAGATTTCAACGAGAAATTTCCTGGATTTGAGACGGATGTTCATGGCTTGGTGAAGCGAGAAGTGGACGGGCGCAAGGACTACTATGTCTATTGCGTTAAGCAGGACCATTAGGCGTTCAATCTGGAGACCAGATGCCCTATTTTAAGCGTGATCAGGTCAGCCTTTACTATGAAGTAATCGGCGTTCAGGGTGATTGGATTGTGCTTACTCCAGGCGGCCGAGGCAGCCTGGAGGACGTGCGTTATCTGGCGAATGTACTGGCTCTGAAAGGTTATCGGATCCTGCTTCATGATCGGCGTAATTGTGGTCGATCAGACGTCTTTATTGATGGCGAGCTGAGTGAGCAGGAGGTCTGGGTCGAGGATGTCCAGGCGCTGCTGGAGCAGCTTGAGGCGACGCCGGTAATTGCCGGTGGCGGTTCTGCAGGTTGTCGATTGTCGCTGTTACTGGCGCTGAAGTACCCGACATCGGTGCGCGGGTTACTACTTTGGTGGGTCACAGGTGGACAACACGCGGCAGTGCATCTGGGACAGGAGTATTACGGACAATTCATTGAATTGGCGGCCAGTCAGGGTATGGCCGCAGTCTGCGCAACAGATTTTTTCTCACAACGCATTGCTGCCAATCCGGCGAACCGCAACATTCTCATGTCACTCGCGCCCGATCACTTTGTTTCGGTCATGTCTAGATGGCGAGAGTACTTCCTGCAAGGCGCGGAACTACCGGTCATTGGTCTGACTACCCACCAGCTGCGAAGTATCCGCATCCCGACCTTGATTGTTCCGGGTTCAGATGCAGTTCACCCGCGAGCGACATCGATATTGTTGGATCAGCTGTTGCCTGACAGTCAATTGCAATACCCCTTTGAAAGGACAGATTTGGCCGCGCTTAAACGACAATCTTTGGATTTCATTCAAAGTGCTTTCAGGCAACGTCTTGCATCTCATATGACGGCCTTTCTTGAGCAACGGGGGCTTTAACGGCCCAAGCCTGTCCAAGATAAATCCTGCTCGGCGCGAACGGTTAGCAATCGTTGGCGAATTTGGTGCAGAATGAGGGCATTCTGTCGAGGAAAAGTATGCTCGAGCGTCGAAGCGCAGAAGAAAAATTGATTCTCATGGTCTGCTCGATTGCCGCAGTGACGCTGCTTCCTTTCGCGATCATGGGTTTTATCATCGATGATCATTTCCTGGGTTGGGCGAACAGCTTTGGCAGCCTGAGCGCCGCCAGCCTGGGAGCTTATGTCTACTGGCGGCGTGAGGTGATTATCGCCGGCGTATTGGTCAGTTTGCTGGCGATCACGGGCATGGTGATGAATGTCTACATGAACGGCATGTCAGAGATTTATTTCATCTATCCCACTCTGGTCGCCGCCTATTTTATTACCAAGCCCGATTACGCTCTCGCCCTGAATGTGCTCGCGTTGGTCGCTCTGCTGCCGGAGACGCTGGTGCAACTGGATGGTCTGACTTTTGCGAAAATCAATTTGTCCTTGCTCGGTTGCGTGTTGTTTACCTACGGTTTTGCAAGTCAGCGAAACCTGCAACGAGATCAGCTCGTTCAATATTCCACCAAAGATAGTCTGACCGGTGCCGGTAATCGGCGAGCGATGGACAAACAATTGGCTGAGGCGATTCAACGCTTTGAACGCTCTGGTCAACCCATGTCTCTGATTATTTTCGATCTGGACCAATTCAAAGACATAAATGATTCTGCGGGTCATGCAGCGGGCGATCAGCTTCTGAAGCGAGTGACTAATATCGTTCTGTCTCGAATCAGAGTTACCGATCATTTATTTCGCTATGGCGGCGATGAGTTTATTGTTCTGGCTGATGCCTCAGATCTGGCGACTGCAGCGTTGCTTGCGGAAGATCTGCGTGCTTTGGTTGAGGCTGACCTGAGAATATCTGGCTGGCAGTTATCAATCTCCCTGGGCGTGGCGGAATATGTACTGGGTGAGTCGCAGGAAAAATGGTTGAGCCGGGCCGATGAAGCACTCTTTGAGTCAAAACGCCTGGGTCGTAATCGCGTCGCTGTCAGCGAGTCACCGCCAGGGCTGGACACTGAGACATTAATAAAATGAGTCATGTGCCTATTAAATGATGCCTAGGCAGTGTATTTTGCCTGCGGAATTCTACTGAAACCACTGGAGATTGATCCAATGACGACCTCAATACCCGATACTGCGCTGCAATTACGTTCCATGGTAACTAAAGCGGGAGAGCTCCAACTCTCTCTCGAGTCTGTACCCGTCAAGGCTCCCGGTGAGAACGAAGTACTCGTTCGAGTGGAGGCCTCGCCCATAAACCCCTCTGACCTGGGATTGCTTTTTGGTGGGGCGGACATGTCCACAGCGGTTGCTGGCGGCACTGCGGACCGTCCGGTGATTACCGCGAAGGTGCCAGAGGTCATGTTACGTGCCATGGGGGGCAGAATCGATGAGTCGATGCCGGTGGGCAATGAAGGCGGCGGCGTGGTCGTTCAAGCGGGATCATCAGCCGCTGCGCAGGCCCTGCTTGGTAAGACCGTTGGCGTTCTAGGTGGCGCCATGTACTCGCAGTATCGCACTCTTCATGTGAATCAGTGCCTGGCGCTGCCAGAAGGTACCACCCCGGCCGAGGGCGCCTCCTGTTTTGTCAATCCGCTGACTGCATTAGGTATGGTAGAGACCATGCGATTAGAGGGTCATACGGCATTAGTGCACACGGCGGCGGCTTCTAATTTGGGCCAGATGCTGCAAAATATCTGTAACAATGAAGGCGTCAAGCTCGTCAATATCGTTCGTAACCAGTCTCAGGTCGATATTCTCAAGGCAATAGGTGCGGAGTATGTGTGTAACTCGAGTTTGCCCACGTTTATGGATGACTTGACTGATGCGCTGGTAGCCACCGGCGCGACGATCGCTTTTGATGCGACGGGCGGTGGTAACCTTGCGAGCCAGATTCTGACCTGCATGGAAGTTGCAGCCAACAAGACAGCCAAGGAATTCAGCCGTTACGGATCTACCGTCTTCAAACAGGTTTATATCTATGGTGGCTTGGAACGCTCTACTACAACCTTGAGCCGGAATTTCGGCATGTCCTGGGCGCTTGGAGGTTGGCTTCTGACGCCATTTCTGGCGAAGATAGGAGCCGAGGCTGCGGAAAAGCTGCGCCAGAAAGTGGCCGCAGAAATCAAGACGACTTTCGCCAGCAGCTACACAAAGACAGTGTCTCTCCGCGAAGCTCTGAGCCTGGACGCAATCAAGGTCTATGGTAAGCAGGCGACGGGAGAAAAGTACCTGATCAACCCAAACCAGTAACCACTCAGTCAGCAGGGTTGTCCTGATGTGAAGTCAGGATGACCTTGCCGGCGACCTGACGGTCAACCAGTAATTGGTAAGCCTCGACGATATCCTCCATCGGTAACTGATGAGAGATAAAAGGCCTGATTCGGCCGCTGGCGAGCCAGCCCAGTAGGGTCACTGCGTTTTTTTCGGCGAGTGCCGGCTTGTGCCTTTGTAGTCCGCCGATGGTAAAGCCGATCACACTGGCATCTTTCACCAGCAGGTGATTAGTCTTCGCCACGGCTGGCCGACCTGAGGTGAAACCCACGACAAGGATTCGGCCGAAGGGCGCGATACAACGCAAGGACTGATCGAATATCTCGCCCCCCACTGGGTCAAAAATAACATCAGCGCCCAGCCCGGCGGTGAGATGTTTTACTTCATCTCTAAAGTCAGTAGTGCTGTCGATGACGTGATCTGCGCCTAAAGCTGTCACGACACCCCGTTTTGCATCTGTACTGGCAGCGCCGATCACGCGAGCACCGAAAAGCTTGCCCAGGTCGACAGCGGCGAGTCCAACGCCGCCAGCAGCACCATGCACCAGCAGCGTCTCACCGGGCTGTAAGTTGGCGAGCTGTAATCCGTAATAGGCGGTTGCATAGTTACTGCGAAAGGCGGCAGCGACCGCGAGATCGACATGCGGCTGCAACACGGATACCCGTTGCGCGGCCACGTTGATTTGCTCGACACATCCGCCGGGGCTTAAGACTCGGTCGCCGACCTTGAGATCTATGACCGAGCTGCCAACCTCGATGATGGTGCCGGCAGCTTCGCCACCCACCGTAAATGGTAACGCTGCTGTGTCTTGATAGTCACCCTTAATGCGCACCAGATCGCTAAAGGAAATGCCTCTTGCCTGAAGATTAACCCGCACCTCGTTGGCTGCCAGAGGACCGGGTACTGGCACCTGCTTGATCACAAGATCGGTGTGGCTGCCCCATCTCTCACATTGGACGATTTGCATCGTTTGACCTTGAAGTTGCGTCATGTTGACCCCTCGAGCACTAAATACTGGATATCAGGCACCGAATATAGGTGCAATTCAGACGTCGTCTAGGCTGAAGGCGCGCTCAAATCCGTCTGCGAGCCTGCCCAGGACCGATTCTATCTCACTCTGATCCTCAGTGTTGACCGCCACCAGGGCATTTTTTTCAGCACCGGCAAATGGTTCAAAGGCCGCCTGCTGATGCAGAAATTGATTAAAAGTCGCTTCAGACGCATCAGCTTGTCGATTCATGAGACGTTGGCGAGCTGCGTCTGCCGAGACTTGGCAATGGAGGATCTTGATAGGCAGTGAAAGTTTGCTCGCCAACTGCAAAAACGGCTGACGCCAGCCTGCGCTTAGAAAGGTGGCGTCAATGATGACGCCATAGCCAGCACTGATGATCTCCTTGCAAAGTTCCAGAAGGCGTAACTTCGTTTGCTCGCTAGCTTGCTCAGTATAGATATCAATGAATTGCGAGTGGCTGTTGGCATCCAGGCTCAGCCCAAACAAGCGTTTACGCTCAACGTCAGAACGCAGATGAATAAAGCCCGTGAGCTTGCCTAGTTGCCGAGCAAGGGTGGTTTTGCCGCTGCCAGAATAACCGCACATGAGGACCAGGCCCAGTAACCTGGGCTGACAAAAGGCTTGTGCATGGCTTATATATTTTTGGCACCGAACCACATGCGCAGTAGTGCTCGTGCTCACAGACTGTTTGGCTCGAATACCTTCAACCTTAGCCCTGACGAGCGCACGATAGACGCAATAATAGTTGAAAACTTCGAGCATTCCGTAGTCCCCCGTGTGCGCCAGATAGGTGTTTAGAAGGTGCTTCGCATGACCCGGTTGCGCGCGAACCTGCAGATCCATGCAGGTAAAGGCGAGATCGCTGGCCGTGTCGATCCAGTAGAGATCGGGATTAAATTCAATGCCATCAAAGACCGTGCATTGGTTGCCATCGAACAAGATATTATCGAGGTGCAGGTCGCCGTGACACTCACGAATATGACCCTGTTGATAGCGTAGTCGCAGGCGGTCCTCTATCCGCAGGTATTCTCTTTCGCTCCATAATTGCAGCGTCTCAAGGGCTTCCTGCGGTACCAGTCTGGCAAGAGACCGCAGCTGCTGAAAGTTATCCAGAACAGGACCATGGATGCGTTCTCGAAGCTGAAAACCTGGCGGTACGGTTTTTGCCAGGCTGGAATGGAAATTGGCAAGCGCCTTTGCCAGTGCGTTGACCACAGGTTCGTTGATTCGATCCTCCAGTGCCAGCCTGCCCAGGAGTTGGGATTGTGGAAACCGGCGCATTTTGACCGCGTACTCAAAGATAGCCTGTGGTAAAGGCTGGTCAGGGTGGATGGCTTTAACGACTGGTCTGGCTGCAGAGCCGCTGATCCCAACCACACAGAGATACAGAGACGGCGCCGTACGGCGGTTCAGTCGTAGCTCCTCGGTGCAATAAAACTGGCGTAGGTCCAGGCTCGTATAGTCCAAGAAGCCCAGATTCAGGGGCTTTTTGATCTTGTAGGCATAGTCGCCGAGTAAGATGACCCACGAAATGTGGGTTTCAATGCACTGCGGATTAGCGCAGCTGTGGTCAATTCCTCGACCGGCCAAAAGGGCTTGCGTCAGTGCTTGAGTCACGGTGCTAGCCTCGGCTGTAGAGTGTGTCACTATTCCACTCGACGAGCCGCCCTTGGGTCAAGTCACCGATTGATCTAAGCCAGGTTATTGATCAATCTTGTCTCGTTTTGGCGCTCCCAGCATCTCGAGGTTTTTAACCAAATCTGCTCCCGCACTGCGCGGACTCACAGCCTTATCGATTTTACGAACGATGCCCTGTGCATCCATGTAGAAGGTCCAGCGTCGAGCCAGACCATTATCTGAGAGTACGCCATAAGCCTGGCTCAGCTGTTTGTCAGGATCTGACAAAATCGGAAAACTTGCAGCATTTTTTTCGGCAAAGACCTTGTTGTCCTGCGGTTGATCGACACTCGCCATAAAATAGGCGACGTCAAAACGACGTATCTCTTGGTCGCTGTCACGCAGCGCCTTGCATTCCAGCGTTCAGCCGCCGGTAAAGGCCTTAGGGAAAAAGGCAATAACAACAAACTGCTTATCCCGAAACTCCGCCAGCGAATATATCTGGCCATCACTGCCAGCCAGGCTAAAGTTGGGTGCCGAGTCGCCGACCTGTAATTCCGCCGCATTTGAGGCGCAGGCTGCGAGCAGCCAGGCAATGAGCAGCAGATGATTAATACGCATGTCGTCTCTCCAGGTTGATGTTAATGGGTCGGCTCACGGGACTGCACCGAGTGCTTGCAGAAACGTAGCTGAGCTAGGGGTCGCGAGCAAGAGGGGATTAAGACCTATCTTGGTTTGGCGCTACCAGCAGAGATTGACAGTTCGCTGCGGTCGTCGAGCCAGCAGGCTGGCGGCCACACAGGTAACCCAATCTTGCATTCAGGTTTTCCAGTAGCGGGCCATCGATCTGTGTTGCATGCCAGGCGAGCAGGTTTTTGTGCAGACGCCGCAGCGCTCGAAAATTCCGTCCGGCAAAGGTGTCATCTATGCCGCCATCTTCAATGTGACCCTCGCTCAACTCATCCAGTAAGGTCAGCGCGGTCTGGCTGATGGTTTCTGTTTGCTGAGGTGCCAGTCGAATCAGACTATCAACATAGCTGACGCCCCACTGCAACCGAGTGGCCCGCCCTTCGCTCACCTGGTATGCCTTGTTTCGCCATGCCAGCGCCTCTTCAATGTGGCCTTGTGCTTCAGCTAATGCACCCAGACTGCTCATAAAATAATAAGGCGCTGCAGACCTCTCCAGTTCCGCCAGCAACAGCTGTCGAGCCTCATCCTGCAGCCCAGCCGTCTCAAGCAAGTAGCTGACTTGATTGACGACACTTTGTCGCGCATAAGCATTGCGGGTCACTCGGTTGGCTGTTTCTGCATCCTGGCGAATGGCAGCCAGTTGATCTGCAGGGACTGCAGTGTTGGTTGACGCGTCCTCGAAGTAAAATGTCAGGTAAGGAAACCAGCCGCCTAGCTGCTCGGCAGTCGACAATGCGGCATGGTGGCGCTGTTCCAGCATGACCTGCTGCCACCGATCCTTCAGGTTATCCAATGCGAGATCGTCTAGGTCCAACACGCTGGAGATCTCCTTGGCTTGATAGGCAAGATAATCCCAGGTACCTATGACTAGCGCGGGCGAGTTCAATATAACAAGGAGTTGACCGGGCTCGACTTTAACCAGGTTTTCAGTTTGCGCTTTGGCTAGCATCACCAGGTACTGTAGGTACAGCCGTGCACTGGATTCAGGATCCTGGTCCAGGATGCGTTTGGCGAGTTGATTGAAGAGGATGGGGTCGGTGCCAGCGGGCAGCGCCTCAAAATCTTGCCCCCAAGAATAATAAGCAAGCTGACGATAGTCGGTGCTAACTAACAGGTTGGGTGTGTTCAGGGCAAGCTGCACCAGGAGGCGCGTGGAACGCAGGCTGTCAAGACTGGCTGCCAGTATCGCGTTATACCGGGAAATGTCGATGCCACCGGGAATGCGAGTCACCTCCTCTCCCTGCGGGCTAAAGACAATCATGGTCGGATAGCCCTTGACGCCGAATTTCTCGCCCAAAGTTTGAGCCCGGTCAGTATCACCATCTAGGTAGACCGGAATAAATAATTTTGATTGCGCGATAAATTGCGAACTTTTGAAGACCGTATGTTTGATCTCCTGACAAGGCGGACACCAGACGGCGCCCCAATATAAGAAAATGGGTTTGCCGCTGCTCGCAGCCAAGCTGAAAGCCTCTGCCACTGAGCCCTGAAACCAGTCAATGCCGTGCAGGTCATCATCGGTTTCCTGTGGCGGCATCATTATGGCGCTTGATGTGGCGACCGAGGCGCTGTTGTTCGGTGTCGACGTCGGATTGCAGGCGGCCAAGCACAGCAGCAGGGTGGCCAGAAGCAGACGAAGCGTGATTGTCAGCATGAGGCGCACTCGGTTGCGATTGGCGCGTTCAACTGGCGACTCTGGCTTCTGGCCAAAGGCGCAGGAAATTTTCGCTAAAAAACTTCTCTTTCACAGTTTCGGTCTCGCCAGCCAGCGAGTCCTCAAATTTTTTGATGGGATTCCGGCCGCCCTCGACGTGGGGATAGTCGCTGGAGAAGAGATAGAGATCGGCGTTCGATTGTTCCACCAGGTTAGCCACATCTTCATGCGGAAAGGGGGTAAATCCCATCTGCTCGCTGAGCTGTTGACTGGGTGGGCGGTCAAATCTTACCGAGGTATCAACTCGGCTGTAGATTTTTGTGACCCAGTCCAGGCGCTTGACCAGCTCCGGCACCCAACCCGCCCCCAGCTCCACGGCTGCCCCGCGAAGTTTCGGATGGCGGTCAAAAACGCCGTCGAGGACTAGCATACTGACAAAGGTCTCTGGTGGCTGGTGCATGACGGCGGCATCTTTGGTGCGAACATTCTCGCCGCCGCCCATCCAGTCTTTGACCGCCGCGCGGCCATTGTTGCTCCATGATTTCAAGGCCTGTAGGGGCGAGCCGCCAACATGCAGGACAAAGGGCGTGCCGGATTCCGCCAACAGGGCCCAGAAAGGTTCCAGATCAACATGCCCAGGTGACATATCAATCGGCGCACGATGGGGAACCCAGATGGCCTTCAATCCAGAGTCTATGGCGAACTTTAATTCAGCGATGGCGTGTTCAGGACTGTCCAGCGGAACGATACCGACACCCAATAAACGATCGTCGGCCTGGCAGAAGTCAATCATATGGCGATTGTGAGCGCGGGTTGCACCGTAACGCAGATGGGGCGGCTTCTTTGAACTGGGGTGAAACGGAAAGGCGACACTGTGAGTGGCAAACACCAGCTGCTTCTTGAACCCTAACAGGTCCAGAGCAACGCTGCGGTCGGCGCCGTTAAAAGCGCCCAAAGCTTGAATCTCCTTAGAGCTTTCGATCAGCTTGTCACCCAGCGCCACCATGCTGGCCTTGTGCTCAGCTGTGTGTTGTCCGCCTTGGGCCATGATGACCGCAACTTCTTCGTCGGTGACCAGTGAAGCGCTGTAGCTGACTTGGGGAATTTCATCACGTATAGCCGGGTCGGCATAGTCCTTGAGAAAGTTGGGAAGCTCCATGATGTGGCTGTCAGCGTCATAAAAAGCCCGATTGTCAGGTGCATAGGCCATGGTCAGGCTCCTAATGATTTAAATACAACTGACTCTACCTTTTAACACCAAAGCCTGTCCAGCGCGCCACCAACTCGGGTTAGAGAGTTGTTACTCTGCTCCGCTTTTTGTTATGTTGATAGGCTAATAGGCCATGGGCCACAGACATGGGGTGACAGACATGGTTTCGTCGAAGTCAGCAACGGGTGACGGATGGGTAAATTCGAGATTCCCTCTGCCTGAGATCAATGACCTGCCCGAGGATATCAAACTTCGAATACTCGAGGTTCAGGAGAAGTCGGGTTTCATTCCCAACGTATTTTTGGTCTACGCTCGTCGTCCTGCCGAGTTTCGCGCCTTCTTTGCCTATCACGACGCCCTGATGGACAAACAAGGCGGCTTAAGCAAGGCTGAGCGTGAGATGATTGTTGTCGCGACCTCCGCTGCCAATCAATGCCTCTACTGTGTCGTCGCCCATGGTGCTATTCTGCGAATTCGTGCCAAGGATGCCATCATTGCCGATCAGCTGGCCATCAATTATCGCAAAGCCAATCTATCTTCACGACAAAGAGCCATGTTGGATCTGGCGATGAAAGTCAGCCTGGATGCTGCGGCCGTCACAGATGATGACTTTCAGCAGCTGCAGGCCCAGGGTTTCAATGATGAGGATATTTGGGATATCTGCGCCATTACTGCATTTTTTGGCCTGAGCAATCGTATGGCAAGCGTCACTTCAATGCTGCCGAATCGAGAATTTTACGGGTTGGGTCGTGACATCACGGCGCCAGCAGACTGAATATTGACGGCGAATCAGGAGCCTCATCATCAACGAACTAGCAGACAAGACCCATCGCAACGATATTTACGGTGATCTGAAGCCCGTCAGCGAAGAGAACGTAGCTGCGCCAATTCCGGCGGCAACCGTAGTGCTTCTCAAAGACTTCGGCGCCGCCGCGGGTGTAGAGGTCTTGATGTTACGAAAGAACTCAAAGATTGCGTTTGGTGGTATGTGGGTTTTTCCGGGTGGACGTATAGATCCAGAGGATTATCCTGAAGATGGCGATGTCGACGTCGCTGCCCGAAACGCTGCAGCCCGAGAAACGATGGAAGAGGCAGGGTTGGCCTCGGCTGCTGACGACTTTGTGCTGTTTGCCCACTGGACGCCGCCGGCGACCACCCCTAAGCGTTTTGCTACCTGGTTCTTCGCGACTCGAACCCTTGTTGATGAACCCATAAGAATTGATGGCGGTGAGATACTTGATCACTTATGGATTAATCCTGCCGATGCGCTGGCGCGACATAAGGCGGGTGAAATAGATCTTGCTCCACCGACTTGGATCACCCTTCACCATCTGGCGCTACATGGTTCTGGTCAGGAGATTATGGCACATTTTGCGAGTCAGCCGCACAAGGTCTATGAGACTCGAGTGGTCAAAAATGCACAAGGCGTCAGAGTCGCCCTTTGGCAGGGTGATGCCGGTTATGAGCGCGCCGATGCAGATATTGACGGAGAGCGGCATCGCCTGGTTCTGGCCGAAAGTGGGTTCGTCTTTGAAAATACCGTCGAAATCTACTGACAAAGAAGGGCGCGAACAGGTCAGTTTGAGTCCGCAATCCGATCTAAGTAGGAAGGTAGAGTCGACGCTAACTTAAAAACCCAAGCCCGGCTGTCATGGGAATCGATGGTAGATTCTTCGAGTCTGTCTAGTGACTCTCGGTCACTCCAGTTCAATGACGAAGGCCTTGTTCGGTGCAGCACCAGCGAGGACCTCGGCATAGGTGGTAAGAAGCCCAGTTTCACCGTGACGAACCTCGATCGTGATCCAGTCGTCAACCCTTGTTAGAAAGAGGTCCCAGGCCGTGGCCAGCGTCTTCTGAAAATTCTCGGCACCCCATTCCTTGTGGCGCTTCTGAATCTGGCTCGGTGCAAAGAACATGACTGGCTTGGGTCCAGGCAGTGTCGCGAGGACTTCGCCATCTCTTGACTCCCAATGGGTGATACCCACGCCGCAGCTGTATTTGAGTTGGTCCTGAAAATGCCCATGAATGCGCGACAGGACTCTACGGTTGCCGGCCATGTCCACAAAGACACTCGGTTGGCGGTTGTCCAGGGTTTCAATTTCCTCGTAGGTGACAAGGGTGTCATACAGACCTAACCGGTTGACAAAGTTCAGGTTGCTGCTTGAGGTCAAGCCTGTGATGGACAGGTTTCGGTGCGCTTTTAGCAGCGAGGCGAGACCCAGAGACGTCTTGCTGGAAGCGCTGGAGAGGATGATGTTGTCTGCGCCAAAATGCCCGTTGTCGACAATGAAATCATCCAGAACAAAAGAAGTTGTAAATAATGGCCGGTAAACCATCTGGTGGCGGTCAAACTTTGGCGGGTAGCCATTTTGCGGGTTGACTCGAGAATATTGGTTATAGGTCGGCGGCAGTGCTGCACGATGCGCGATGGCATCGACAAAGCCACGCTCACTGACTCGAGCGGCTTGTACCACGAGATAGCTGGACATTGGGAAATAGCCATAGAATCGCTGACCCGGCTCAATGCCTTGTGCCTCACTGCGCATGACCGTCGCCATGCCCCAGACCGGAATTCGGCCCCAGCCGGTTTCGGCCGGAAAAAATTGCCAATAGCCGATCATGTCTCCGGCGACGCCATAAGTGATGTTATTCGCTGTCAGAGCAAACTGATCGACCTGCAGCAAAACCGACTGGCTATCCAGAACCACCTGCGCAGGGTCGGCCATGGGTGTGACGCGAGTGGTGGCAAGATTGGACCTGAGTATCTCGATACTGTAGGCAGACATAGACGATATCCTCGTGGCGTTGAGCGAAGCAGGTTAACGACGCGGACCGGGCAAATCAAGCGGCGAACAAGTCGTGAAAAGTCGTGAAAAGTCGTGAAAAGTCGTGGATAGGCTGCCAGCGAGCGGCTAACAAAGGGCGAATAGACTTCTTTGTTGAGTCTAGGCTGCCGTTCAAGGTATGTTAGTGCCAGTGACAGAGCCATCGCTCGGCGCTTATTGAAAACGGGTCGTCGCAGGGCTAATGGCGATCGACAGCTCGCATCTCTTTTGGCAATGAACGAGGCAGACTATTCATGGACGCGGAACCTACTCCTGGTATCCAGACGCTGTACGGCACGCCTTTGTCTCTGTACACGGGCAAAGCTCGGGCGTACCTTATCAAGCAGCGAATTCCCTATCGAGAAATCACGCCGACCACTGCGCACTTTCGAGACCAAGTCAGACCCCATGCAGGTGGTCAATCAATTCCCATACTAGAGACGGCCGAGGGCCGAGTGATCCGTGATAGCACGGCCATCATCGACTATTTTGAAAACCTTCGCGGTGGCCAGTCGCTGCCCAAGACGCCTTGGCAGCGCTTTCTGGCTCGCCTGTTTGATGTCATCGGGTCAGAAGGTCTGTTGCGTCCGGCCATGCACTATCGCTGGAATTATCCAGCAGAGAATTTGAATTTCCTCGCCTTCCATTTTCAATCGATGATTCCTCGAGATCGAGACAGGGTCGCCCTGGCGGAGCAGACCATGGCACGAATGCGCAATGCTGGCGAAGCATTTGGTGCGGTGACCTCGACTTTTTCGTTGGTTGAAAGCCTTTATGCCGAGTTTCTGAGCCTGCTCAATGACCACCTGCGCGACGTACCCTACCTGTTAGGTGCGGCGCCGACTATCGCTGACTATGGCATGATGGCGCCCATGTACGCGCATCTTGGTCGTGATCCAAAGCCGCTGGCACTGATGCAGGCGAACGCGATTCATGTCTTTCGCTGGGTAGAGCGAATGAATCGGCCCGAGCCGGATATCGGTGAATATGCGCTCGCTGAAAGTGATGCAAGTTCGGTCCAAAGCGGCCAGGAAGCCGATGATCAGCTCCTCGGTACCATGATCGCGTTACTGCAGCATATTGCCCGCGACCTGGTGCCGGAAACCTTGGCCGCCGCGAACTTGATCAATGAGTGGCTCGACGAACAACAACCGCGAGCCATGACTCCGATCCAACGGGGTGTAGGAATGTGTCACTTCGAGATCGACCAGATTGGTGTCAAAGCCCTGGCGCAACCTTACCGCTTCTACCTGCTGGCAAGATTACAGTCGGACTACTCGGCGCTATCTACCGCTGACCAAGCCCGTGTGATGGCGATGGCCAATCAGTGCCACCTGGCACCCTTGTTGGCTGCGAAGCTGACCCGCGAGATAGGCCGCGTGGACAATCGAGAAGTCTGGATGTAGCTTGCTTGAAACATCATCGACGAGAGCTGGATATTGAGGCGGAGTGGCGGCAGAAATTAATGAGAAACATGGCATAAGAGGTGGATTCGATGAAAATAGATCTCCTTAACCCGGCATCATTTCGCGGTGGACATCCTCAGGATCAGTACCGTTGGTTGCGCGAGCAAGCGCCTTGCTATTGGCACCCTGAGCCAGATGGCCGAGGCTTCTGGGCGATAACCCGGCACCAGGATGTCTACAATATCGGCCGTGATGCGAAAACCTTTTCGTCCGAGCCAACCATCATGATCCAGGATCCGGATCCGAGTCAGGCGAATTTCTCTGGCCCGGACAAGATGATGCTGATGATGGATCCTCCCGAGCACACAACCTATCGAAAATTGATCAGTCGAGAATTTACCCAGGGCCCAGCGAAAAGCTATAACGCTCGAATTGAGCAACTGGCGACCCAAATCGTCGATGCCGTTATCGAAGATGGCGAATGTGACTTTGTCAGTGCCATTGCCGGTGAGATGCCCTCGTTTGTTATTGCCGATTTGATGGGGCTGCCATTAAGCGATGGTCGTGAGTTATATAAGTTGACGGAGGTCATCCATTCCGCGCCCGAGTCTCTGCCAGAAAATGCCATCAATAAGGCGGTGCTAAAGATGTTTGAGTACGGCCAGGGTGTCATCCGGAATAAGCGTGCCAGGCCAGCGGATGACCTTGCCAGCAAACTGCTGCATGCAGAACTTGATGGTCGCAAACTGACTGACGGCGAGTTTCTGTTGTTTTTCATGCTGTTGATTGATGCCGGTGGCGACACGACCCGTAACCTTGTCGCAACAGGCATGTATGAGCTGCTCAATCATCCAGATCAGCTGGCGCTTTTGCAGTCGAATGTCAGTGAGCATCTGGAGACCGCGCGTGATGAGTTGCTCCGCTGGACATCGCCGGTGATCTATATGCGACGCACGGCAACGATGGATACCCGTATTCAGGACCAGGATATCAAGGCCGGTGACAAGGTCGTTCTTTATTATGGCGCGGCCAATCGAGATGCCGCGGCGTTTGCCGAGGCTGAACAGTTGAATATTCTGCGCACGCCCAACAGGCATCTCGCATTCGGTGGCGGGCATCATGTCTGCCTGGGTCAATGGTTCGCTCGGTTAGAGATTGATGCGATTCTGCGGGAGGTTTTGTCCCGTATGCAAAACCTGCGGGTCGCCGGCGAGCTCAGCTGGATGCCGTCGAACTTTATCTCTGGTTTAACTCGAATGCCCGTCACTTTTGATCCGGCGCCGCGAGTCGGTCCCGCAGTCTGAAAGCGCGAGTTTGCTAACCCTGGGCGTAACGCAGAACTTCAAGAAATGCAGGGCCATATTTATCCCGCTTACGCTCACCAACGCCGGAAAGCTGGCTGAAGGCTTCGATGGTTTGGGGCCTTTGCTCTGCCATCGCTTGCAGCGTGTTGTTGGAAAAAATGACATAGGGTGGGACCCGTTGCGTTTCTGCCAGACCGCGGCGACATTCCCTTAAGGCTTCCCAGAGTTCGACGTCGATATCATTGCTGATGGGGGTTCGAGTCTGCTGCTTCGCCGCGGTCGTTTTCAAATCCCGACGCAGCTCCAGGGTGATCTCACCCCGCAGCAAAGGCCTCGACTTTTCTTCGAGCTGCAGCGCGCCAAAGGCATCCACGTTGACGCTGAGAAATCCTCTGGCCACCAGCTGGCGGAAAACCGAGCGCCACTGTTCTGCGACGAGTTCCTTACCCAGACCAAAGACGGGTAACAGCTGGTGATCGAATTGACTGACCTTAGGCGTAGCGGTACCCCTTAAGACATCAATGACGTGATTCACACCAAAGCGCTGGCCGGTTCGAAAGACCACGCTGAGTGCGCGGCGGCAGGCATCGGTAGCATCCCAAGTCGAGACGGGACTCAGGCAGGTGTCGCAGTTCTCGCATCGCTCTGAAGAGACCTCATCAAAATAGGCCAGCAAAGCGTGTCGCCGACAGGAGGTGATTTCACAGAGACCCAGCATCGCATTGAGTCGATGTTGCTCTAACCGCTTGAACTCTGCGCTACCGTCAGAGCCTTCCATCATCTGCCGCAGTTTGATGACGTCTTGCAACCCATAGATCATCCAGGCATCGGCGGGCAGACCGTCCCGCCCGGCTCTACCAGTTTCCTGGTAGTAGGACTCGATGGTCTTGGGCAGATCCAGGTGCGCAACGAAGCGCACATCCGGCTTGTCGATTCCCATCCCAAAGGCGATAGTGGCGACAATGATGACGCTCTCTTCACGGAGAAAGCGGGTTTGGTTTAGGGCGCGCCGCTCCGCAGACAGGCCGGCATGGTAGGGCAGCGCGCTAAATCCCTGGCCCTGAAGCCAGACCGCTGTTTCTTCCGTCTTCTTGCGAGACAGGCAGTAAATGATACCGGCATCATTGCGGTGAGCGTCGTTCAAAAAACGCAGCAGCTGGACCCTTGGATTCTGTTTCAGGGTGATGGTATAGCGAATATTGGGTCGATCAAAGCCGGCGAAGAAATGTCCGGCAGCACCAAGGTTCAGGCGCTGAATGATTTCCTCGCGAGTCCGGCTATCTGCGGTGGCCGTCAACGCTATTCGTGGTATGCCGGGAAATTCGCGATGCAGCAGACTCAGTTGCAGATAATCGACTCGAAAGTCATGACCCCATTGAGAGACGCAGTGCGCCTCGTCAATCGCAAACAAGCTAATCTGAGCGCGCTTGAGTAGGGCTAGCATCTGCGGCTGCACCAAGCGTTCAGGCGCGATATAAAGCAGGTCAAGTTCCCCTTCAAGCAGGGCCTGTTCGATGGCCAGTGACTCGTCTCGGTCCAGGGTTGAATTAAGGAAGTTGGCGCGAACTCCGAGTTCGTGCAGCGCATCGACCTGATTCTGCATCAGGGCGATGAGTGGTGAAATGACCACGCCACAGCCAGGCCTGACGATGGCCGGTATTTGGTAGCACAGAGATTTACCGCCGCCTGTAGGCATGATCACCATGGCGTCACCGCCACTGATCAAGCAGCTGATGATCTCGTCTTGGGGGGGCCTGAATTCGAGGAAGCCAAAAGTCTGCTTCAGGACAGTCAGCGCATTATTCATAAGCGCGCACTATTGAAAAGAGAGTCTTAAGCGCGCTAGTGAACTGCATCATAAAAATCGACGAGGCCGGTCTCCAGAGAGTACTCAGCGCCAACGACCAGCAGCCCTTCTTCTTGAATGAGCTGCTCCAGTATCTGAGAACCGTGTCGCAGGTGGTTGGTCGACGCCTGGATATTAGCTCTAACAGCGGTTCGACGAAGCAATTCCGGGTTGTTTTTCATCTCGGTTAGCAGCAGAGGTTGAATCGATGGCCGAATACGATCAACGATAGAGTGTAGGTTCGGTGACTGATCCGCAGAAGGCCGACCTAGCTCGCTAATTGTCGCATCGATTGCTCCGCAGTTCGTATGGCCCAGCACTACCACCAGAGGGGTGCCAAACTGGGCAGCAGCAAATTCAACACTGCCCACTTGAGAGGGCGCGACAATATTCCCCGCCACTCGAATCACGAACAGGTCGCCGAGACCTTGGTCGAAGACGATCTCAGCAGGTACGCGTGCGTCAGAGCAACCCAGTATGATGGCGAAGGGAGATTGTGCGGCAGATAAATCACTAAATTGGGCCTGGGTCGGTGGTACCCGTGTGTTGAGGTTGCTGACAAAACGTCGATTGCCGGATCGCAGGCGCTCCAGTGCTTCTAAAGCAGTGATCATATGATTATCGAACCTCCCGTTTTTCGTAAGGATACAGGAGTTGAGGATGTCGGGGAATCAAGCAATCAAGCAATATCAACCCGAGCCTGGTGAGCACTGCTAGAGCCATTGTTTTCGTTTGAAGTAAATCAGCAAGCCGCCGGGAATACTGACAAATAGTATCCAAAGGGTTGGATATGCCCAGGGCCAGTGAAGCTCGGGCATATTGTCAAAGTTCATGCCGTAGATGCCCGTAATAAAGGTGAGTGGAATAAATATTGAGGCGAAGACGGTCAGGACCTTCATGATCTCGTTCATTCGATTACTGATACTGGAGATATAGATATCCAACAGTCCAGTGGTCATGTCGCGATAGGAGTCCAGGGTCTCGGTGATGCGCAAGCAGTGATCAAAGACGTCCCTTAGATAGATCTGAGTGCCTGAATGTATCAGGTTAGAATCAGAGCGCAGCAGACCATTGAGCAACTCTCGCAGGGGAGAGACGACTCGCCGAATCTTGATCAGCTCGCGCTTCAGGCGCTGGATTCGAATCAGGGTTTCGCGGGTTGGGTTAAGGAGTAATTCCTCCTCGACCGCCTCGATCTGCTCGGCCATGTATTCCTCATATTCGAAGTACTGATCAACAATAGTGTCGAGTAACTCGTAAGCCAGATAGTCGCTGCCCATAGCACGAAGTCGACCTCGACTCGTCTGCAACCGCTGTTTGATGGGGTCGAAGGTTTGCCCTGATGTTTCCTCAAAGGTGATGACGAATTTGTCGAGCAGCAGGATACTGATTTGTTGGTATTGAATACCGGATTTGAGTCCCTGATGATCAGCAACCTCAGTGCCGGGCTTTGGAACAACCAGACCTTTCAGCACCAGGTAGATGAAGTTCTCGTGATGCTCGCACTTTGGTCGTTGATGGGTGTTGAGAATATCCTCGAGCACCAATCGGTGAATACCGAACTGAGCGCCGACGGCCTCAACAGCTTCTATATCAGCCAGCCCCGCAATATTGATCCAGGTGACAGTATCTGCCCCTTGGGTGTCTCCTAAATCGGCAATAGATTCGAGCATCCGCGACTCGATGCCCTTTGGACCGTAGCTGACCAAAGAGATGCGCGATTCGGTCCTGTGATCCTCGCCGATGTGGATCAGCGAGCCAGGCGGCAAACCGCCTTTCCTCGAGACGTGGCGCACAGGACCCGCGACTTTGCCTTTTGAAGTTTCAGTCATAGCGACGCTTCCATTATGAATAGTGAACTGGCCCCACAGAGGATCTGAATCGGCAGATCTGCTCCAAAATCACCCCATCAAGCCTTAAACCTGCGAGTTAACACAATTCTTGCGACATCTTAACGCCGCCTTCATCTCCTTTATTTGACCTTCACGCAGTCGCCTTAATGTGCGCGCCTAACAATAACCAGAATAAGTAGTTCAATTTTAGCCAAATAAGTAGAGGCAAGCGATGACATCAATCCGTAACAAGCTAATGTTTACCACCCTGGTTTCGATTCTGACAGCCTGTGGTGGTGGAGACATCAATGTGAGCCCGGTGACTCAGGACTCCTCCGTAGATAACTCGGTGACAAACAGCAACAACGTCTCTGCACCGGTGACAACGGTTAATTGTGCGTTCTACATTAACGAAGCAGGCCAGACGATCGAAGGTGACTTTGACGGTCTCGACTGCATCTATGCACCTGCGTTTGTCGATGCGGGCAACAATCTCACCTTCGACCTGACGATTCCCAGTCTTGATAATGGTGGCGTGCATGTCTTTCAGGGCAGTTTGTTTGTCGGCGAAACCTACGACACGGATGCCAAACTGTTAGCAGCAGGTATCAGTAAAGGCGGAGACGGTCCGACATTGACTATCGAACCAGGCGTTACTCTGGCATTCACCTCTTCCAAGCAGTTTCTGATAGTCAATCGCGGATCCCAGATCTTTGCCGTCGGTACTCAGCTTGAGCCGATCACCCTGACTTCGTTCTCTGACGTTGAGAGTGCTCGCGCCGCGACGCCGACGCTTGAGTATGATGCCGTCCAGGAATGGGGTGGTGTGGTCATCAACGGTTTTGGCATTACCAACAAGTGCGCTTATACGGGAACAGCCGCCGCCGGTGACCTGGCGACGACTGACTGTCACGTAGATGCAGAAGGCGCAGCTGGTCTTGATGAATCACAGTATGGTGGTGATAACAATGCTGACAGCTCCGGACGACTGGAATATGTGATCGTCAAACACCCCGGTGCCGAGGTGGCCAATGGCGATGAGCTCAATGGCATTTCCTTTGGCGCAGTTGGCAGCAATACGATTGTCAACAATCTTGAAATCTATTCCAGCTACGACGACGGTATCGAGATGTTTGGTGGCGCGGTTAATATCTCAAATTACGTCGCGATGTATGTCCGTGACGATTCTATCGACCTTGATGAAGGTTACGTCGGGACGATCACCAATGCACTGGTGATTCAGGCGGAAACCGATGGCGATCACTGCATAGAGTCCGACGGAGTTGGCAGCTGGACTGCGCCTGTGGGTCTGGCTGCGGTAGCGCAGGGTATCATGAGCTCGCCCACTATCAGCAATCTGACGTGTATCACATCTGCCAATGCTGCGGACACGGCGACTCACTCGCCGGGCCATGGCTTCTTGTTTCGCGAGGATATCCAGCCGACAATCAATAACTCCCTGATGATATCTGCGTTCAGTGCGGAAGATCCTGCTGCAGGTAATTATTGCCTGAAGCTGGACAAGGGCACGCCCCAAGCTGCACAAGACGGCAAGGTATTCCTGAACTCAGTGATCTTCGCCTGTGTCGAGCCCACTTCGGGTGGTACCCTGCCCGATCTAACGACTCAGCAAGCGTGGGCCGAAGGCGCCGGTGCTCAGTTTGCGACTGTCGTATCAAACGACGATGTGACAGCGACCAGTAATACTGCGCTGGTCCTGCTTGAAGGCACGCCTTCTATCTACTCTGTGGCGTTTGCCAATATGGTTGTTGACGGCGCGGCACCGACGGCGTCAGCGCCTGTCGGTGGCGCAAGCTATATCGGTGCACTGAGCACCAGCGCTGCAGACTGGACTGCGGGCTGGACCTACGGGATTCACTCGGGCAAACGTGCTGTCGATGCCACAGGTACCGACATCGCCCTTTGGTTCGAGTAAATACTCGCTTAGCACTCCGGGCGCGGCTGCTCTCCTGCAGCCAAGCCCATTTGATATAGCTGACCAGTAAGAGGCGAGCAATGAAGTCGTTGAATGTAATCAGAATCAGACCACAGCAGTACGTCACGATCATGCTTCTGACGTGGCAGATGACTGCAGTGGCTCAAGACAGCGAGGTGTCCGCAGAAATTGCATCAAAACCTCGTTTACAGATGGAGGAAATTGTAGTGGAGGGCCGGTTGAGAAATGCGGCCGCGCAACTGGTTGACGAGCGCATGAGCGAAGATGTTGTCGCTGATTTTCTCGGTGCCGAAACGATCAGCCGGGTCGGTGACTCAACTGTCGCTGCGGCTTTGCGGCGCATTTCCGGTCTGTCGCTGGTGGGCAATAAATTTGTCTATGTCCGAGGGCTTGGCGAACGCTATTCCAACACCACTCTCAATGGTGCAGTGATTCCGTCACCGGATCTCAGCCGGAATGTCATTCCTCTGGATATTTTTCCGACCTCCGTGGTGCAGTCCCTTGCCGTTCAGAAGGCCTATTCTCCGAATAAATCAGCGGCGTTTGGCGGTGGTGCCATTGACATCCGCACTCGCGGGATTCCTGATGATTTTACCTACTCTATCGAGATCGGCAGCGGCTTCAATACGCAATCACGTGGCGAGATGCTGGCCTACAAAGGCGGAAGTGACGACAAGTGGGGAACTGATGATGGCACGCGTGCCCTGGCGCCAGTTATTGCTGAAGCTGTCCAGCGATTCTCCGGCGACCTGAATCCCCAGGCAATCCTTGCCGGCCTGAGGCGTGAGGGAGACTCGACGGCAACGCTGGCTGAGGCCGTGGTCATTAACCGTGAGTTGGCACTCGGGCTGAATCGGGACATCTCGATCTACACAGAAAGTGCAGACCCGGATCTTGACCTTAAAGGAAACATTGGCAATAACTATGTCCTCAGCGATGACTGGGAGATCGGCTTCCTCGCCAGTGCCGGCTATAAATCACAATGGCGCCAGACCGAGGCCATCGCGCGCAGCCTTGCTGCGCCGTCAGAGGAATATGAATCAGAACAGGAGTCTACTAAATCGACTGATCTCAGCGGCACTGTCAATCTCGGTGCACGGTATACCGATGATCATTCCATCAGGGTGACGAGTCTCTATTTGCGAAACACCGATGATGAAACCGCCAGGAATGACTTTTTTAACGAGAATGCCCAGCGTACAAGCGGTCTGGGATTCCGTCAGGAAACCTTGAAGTTTGAAGAGCGGGAGCTCACCGTCAACCAGATATCGGGAGAGCATTATCTTGGCGCTGACACCAGATCCTTGTTTAGGGACCAAGTACCTGATTGGCTGTCGGAAGAATTCAAGGTTGACTGGATGTACTCCAAGTCAAGGGCGCGAACATCAATTCCCAACGAGGTGTCAGTGTCGTCTTCTACCATCACGGATCCGGAAACAGCGTTGGTACAATCCTCCAGTGTCAATTTGAGCAGCTCGTCTGCAGATTTTCGCTTTACTGAGCTGGATGATCACGTGACCAGTTATCGCTGGCAGGCAAGTCTGCCGATTCAGACTCGACGGTCAACGATCGAACTGCAAGCTGGTGTTGAACATGGACAGAAGTCTCGAGTCTATCGGCAGTCCCAGTTCGGACTCGGCCTGTTGAGTGTGGTTGACCCAATGATCCTGACCGGACCCGTTGGCACAGTCTTTTCTGATGCCAATATTACTGATCCAGCGAATGGGTATGTGTTTGACCTGATCGGAACCAACAATCAAAGCTACCTGGCGGCGACGATGACGGATGCGGTATTCGGCAATGTCGACTGGACCTTTGATGATACTTTGCGAGCTTCAGTTGGTGCGCGTTGGGAGGATTATCGCCAGGTTGCGCTCGACTGGAATATCTATGGCAATTCCATCAATAACCCGCAGATCTCCAATGACCCGGCAGTATTGGCCCGTGGCACTTATCGCAACGACAAGCTTTACCCGGCTGTGTCGCTGACCTATATGACACAGTGGTGGGCGGAAGTGTTCCAGTTGCGGTTTGGCTGGAGTGAGACAGTCGTGCGACCGGACTTGCGGGAGATCACTGATGCCAGTTATATCGACGCCAGAACCGGTTATCTGACCGACGGGAACCCTGACGTTCGCCCGGCGGACTTTGAGAACTTTGATATTCGGGCAGAGTGGTTCTTTTCGAATGACGATACCCTGACGATAACTCTGTATCGCAAGGACATCACTAATCCCATCGAGTTCTTTGAATCTGCAGCCAGTGACACCAATCGCGCCAGAGAAATCATTAATGCAGAGTCAGGACTGATAAACGGAGTAGAATTCGAGGGACTGAAATCTCTGGGTTTTCTTGGTGACACGTTTGAGCCGTTCTTCCTGCAGGGTAATTTGACCCTTCAGGATACTGAAATTGTTGCCGGGATTGAGGCTGATGCGCCAACCAACAATGTTCGACAATTGAGCGGTGCATCGAACTATGTGGCAAACCTGATGTTGGGGTTTGATTCGATGAACGGTCAGCATTCGGCAACACTGGTCTATAATGTGTATGGCAAGCGACTTTACCTGGCTGGTCGAAATGGTGCGCCCGATGGTTTCGAGCTACCTTTTCATTCGCTGGATATGACCTATAGCTGGTATCCGACTGACCTCATCACCATCAAGGCAAAGTTGCAGAATCTCCTGGATGAAACTGTGATCATCGAGCGTGACGGAGTCAATACATTCGAAGAGAAGCCGGGAATGACGGCCGCGCTGAGCTTTAAGCTGACTATCTGAATCGTGGGTCGCGGTGCCTCCCGATGCTGCTGATCTCCTCACGAGTTCCGGCTTCAGGGCTGCAATGCGGGGAGATTTCCCGGTGAGAAGTGATTTGTCACGAGTCTGCGAGCTGCACTTGGTGTAGCTCGCAGGGCTTCAGCCGGGTTTGTCGGCTTTTTCCTGAGCTTTCCTGAGCGCATGGGCAAAGGCGTTGTTGATGGGTGCAGCTGCCGGCTTGGCAGGTCGCGGTGAAGTGCCTGACCTGGCGTTCTTAGGAGCAGGCCCCTGATTGGGCTTTGACCGTTTTGTCGATGAGTCCGGAGACCTCTTTGCGGCAGGCTCGTCGGACAGGCGCATCGTCAGCGCGATGCGCTTGCGATCGAGATCTACCTCAAGCACCCTGACCTTGACGATCTCACCGGCCTTGACCACATCATGGGGATCCTTAACGAAACTGTTGGCCAGCGCAGAGATATGTACGAGACCATCCTGGTGAACGCCGATATCGACAAAGGCGCCGAAGTTCGTCACATTGGTCACGGTCCCCTCAAGGATCATGCCATGCTCCAGATCCTTCAGGGTTTCGACGCCGTCCTGCAATCTCGCTGCCTTGAATTCTGGTCGTGGATCGCGGCCAGGTTTTTCCAGTTCGGCAATGATGTCCCTGACGGTAAACAGACCGAAGTGCTCGCTGGTAAAGTCTCGAGCGTCGATGTCCTTCAGGGCTCTATTGCCAATCAGCTCCTTGACTTGATGACCCGTTTTTTTTGCAATCAACTCGACCACGGAGTAGGCCTCCGGATGGACGGCTGATCTATCCAAGGGGTTGCTGCCGTTGTGTACGCGTAGAAATCCGGCGGCTTGCTCAAAGGTCTTATCGCCTAGCCGAGGCACAGATTTGAGCTGCTCGCGACTGCTGAACTGGCCGTGGGTATTACGGTAGTCGACAATATTGTCAGCGATGCTCTGGCTGAGGCCGGCGACTCGCCGCAACAGGGCCGCAGACGCGGTATTGACTTCAACGCCTACGGCGTTCACACAGTCCTCAACAACAGCGTCGAGATGGCGCGCTAATTGTACCTGGCTGACGTCATGCTGGTATTGTCCAACGCCGATGGATTTAGGTTCGATCTTTACCAGCTCAGCCAGGGGATCCTGAAGGCGTCGAGCGATGGAGACTGCGCCACGAATGGTCACATCCAGGTCGGGAAACTCCTTTGCGGCCAGTTCTGAGGCCGAATAGATAGAGGCACCCGCCTCACTGACCAGAATTTTTTGCAGACGTAATTCAGGATGTCGTTTGATCAATTCACCACAAAGCCTGTCAGTCTCTCGAGAAGCAGTCCCGTTGCCGATGGCCAGTAGCTCTATCTCATATTGCTTTGCCAACTTGGCTAGTACAGCGATAGATTCGTCCCACTGGTTACGCGGGGCGTGTGGATAGATAGCTGTACTATCGAGGAACTGCCCCGTGTTACTGATGACAGCGATCTTGACGCCGGTGCGTAAACCCGGGTCCAGTCCGATAGTCGCTTTCTGGCCTGCAGGCGCCGCCAGTAAAAGCTCTTTGATATTTCGAGCAAAGACCTCTATCGCAGTTTCTTCAGCCCGCGCTCGCAGCTCGGACATGAACTCAGTTTCGAGGTGCAGGTGCAGTTTGACGCGCCAGGTGAAACGCACGACTTCAGCCAGCCAGGCGTCGGCTGGTCGGCCGCTGTCGATGATATTGAAATGCGTGGCGATCATGCTCATGCAAGGGTGCATGAGGGTCTCGTCATGCTCCACATCAATTTTCAGCTGCAGGAAATTTTCCTTACGGCCTCGAAACATCGCCAGCGCCCTATGAGATGGTACGCGACTGGCAATATCCTTGTGCTCGAAGTAGTCACGAAATTTGGCAGCTTCCTGTTCTTTGCCATCTATCAGGCTAGCTGTCAGTTGGGCCCTGTCGGCGAGATAGGATCGCAGCTGCGCGAGCAGTTCGGCATTTTCGGCAAAGCGCTCCATCAATATCTGACGAGCGCCGTCCAGGACCCCCTTGGTATCGATGAAGGCATCCTTGAACTCGGGATCGGCATTAATAAAGGCAGCCGCTTCTAACTGGGGGTTTAGCATGGGATTGTTCAACAGCGAATCAGCCAGGAGTTCTATGCCTGCCTCTATGGCTATTTGAGCTCGAGTGCGGCGCTTTTGTTTGTAGGGTAGATACAGATCTTCCAGGCGAGTCTTGGTGTCCGCCTGGTTGATCAGGACGCGAAGCTCAGCCGTTAACTTGCCTTGCTCTTCAATGCTGGTGAGTATGACGAGGCGCCGGTCTTCGAGCTCTCTCAGATAGCCGAGACGATCTGCAAGGATGCGCATCTGGGTATCGTCCAACGCGCCGGTGGCCTCCTTTCGATACCGTGAGATAAAGGGTACCGTCGCACCCTCATCCAGTAAGCCAATGGCGGCCATCACTTGTTTGGGCGCAACGCCCAGTTCTTCTGCGATCCGTTGCGGAATATCAATCATCGAGGCGTTTTTATCCTTGTAGTAACTGGCTAGCGAGGTATTCCTCGTAGGTACCACGAAAATCGATCAGCTTGTGATCCTTAATCTCGATAATTCGAGTCGCCAGCGATGAGACAAACTCTCGATCGTGACTGACAAACAGCAGGGTGCCCTCATAGTGTTCCAAGGCCAGGTTCAAGGATTCAATTGCTTCCATGTCAAGATGGTTAGTGGGCTCATCAAGGAGCAGCACGTTGTGGTCCTGCATCATCATCTTGCCAAAGAGCAGTCGATTTTTTTCACCACCGGAGCAGACATTCACCTGCTTCTTGAAGTCTTCCGTTGAAAACAGCAAGCGACCGAGGGTCGCTCTAACAATGTGATCGTCATGCTCGGGTCTGCGCCACTGGCTCATCCAGTCGAACAGGCTCAGCGTGCTGTTGAATTCAGCGGTACTATCCTGAGGACAATAGCCGAGGCTGACATTTTCTGACCACTGGATGGAGCCGCTCGTCGCCTGGAGCTCATTCATCAGGCAGCGCAGCAGGGTCGATTTACCCACACCGTTTTCACCAATGATTGCGAGGCGCGTTCCAGCTTCCAAGAGCATATTGCCGCCCTTGAAAAGATCTTCACCGGCGAATCCCATGCTCAGATCTTCAAGCGTCAGGGCCAGGCGATGCAGCTTCTTTTCTTGGTGAAAGCGGATGTAGGGGCTAACTCGGCTCGAGGGTTTGATGGTTTCCAGTTCTATCTTGTCCAGCTGACGGGCTCGAGAGGTGGCTTGCTTGGCCTTTGATGCGTTGGCTGAGAAGCGGCTGACGAACTGTTGAAGTTCAACAATCTGGGCTTTCTTCTTGGCGTTTTGGGACTGCACACGTTCTCTTGCAGCCGTTGAGGCAATCATGAAATCGTCATAATTTCCGGGATAGACTCGAAGCTCACCATAGTCGATGTCGGCCATATGGGTGCAGACCGCGTTAAGAAAGTGGCGATCGTGGGAAATAATCACCATAGTGCTATTACGCGCATTCAGTACATCTTCAAGCCAGTGGATGGTGTGAATATCCAGGTTGTTGGTGGGCTCGTCCAGCAGCAGTATGTCTGGATCTGAGAACAACGCCTGAGCAAGAAGAACCCGCAGTTTCCAGCCGGGCGCCACTTCACGCATCAGGCCATAATGCAGCTCGAGGCCGATGCCGGCGCCTAGTAGAATCTCACCGGCTCGACTTTCTGCCGTGTAACCATCCATCTCGGCGAATTCGCTTTCAAGATCTGCGACCTTCATGCCGTCCTCTTCTGACATTTCAGGCAAACTGTAGATTCGGTCTCGCTCTTGCTTGACCTTCCAAAGCGCCTTGTGGCCCATGATTACAGTGTCGATCACGGTGTATTGCTCAAAGGCGAATTGGTCTTGGCTCAAGACACCGACTCGCTCATTAGGGCTTATCGAGACATTGCCAGAAGTCGGCGCCAAAGATCCGTTTAGAATCTTCATGAAAGTCGACTTTCCGCACCCGTTAGCGCCGATTAAACCATAGCGGTTACCGTCACTGAATTTGACTGAAATGTTTTCAAACAGCGGCTTTGAGCCGAACTGCATGGTGATGTTTGCGCTAGTAATCAATGGCTGCGTCCTGATTCAAAATAAAGCGAGTAATGAAGTGATTAGCTTGTGAAGTTGAGTCATTGCGAGGTAGCGGACTATAAGGAGTTATCGCCAAAAAATCGAGTGTTCTGACGTCTGTTCGGCACAAGACACAAACCTGTGGACACCCCTTGCGACCTCTTTGAGCGCTTTAACGCCCCAATTTAGCCGCTGTCATGGGGCCATGCAGCATAAATGCGTCAATAGCCTGGCTCACGCCGTCTGGTTCGTGCATGGCAACGTCGTGCCCTGCTCTTGAGAACACGTGAAGGCTGGCATCTGGCAGGCGCATATAGTCCAGCAGATTGGCCCTCAGCAGACCGTCTACTGCGCCAGCCAACATGAGGGTCGGAACCTTCAGCTGGGGTAATCGCGCTTCGACATCCAGTTCAAACATGGTTTGTAGTCCGCCGAGGTAGTGGCCCTCCGAGACTCTCAATAGATGGTCGACTCGGGATTCAAACCAGGCATCAGATTGGACTTCGGGCCGAAACCGACCCGCGAGCTGTTCGCGAAGAAAATAGTCGCGATCCTGGCGTTGCCGAGCGGCCAGCCGCTCTTGGATGAGAGCCTCTTCTGGCAATGCGCTGATACCACCGCTCGGAATCGGTGCCATCAGTATCAGACGCTCCAGCCGATGTGCATAATCAAGGCCCAGTAAAAAGCCGATACCGCCGCCCATGCTGTGTCCCGCATAGCTGAACTTCTCAAGTTTCAGGTGATCGGCCATACCTATGACGTCTGCGGCGTACTGCGTCAGGGTGTAGCCATCGGCTGTGTCCTCACTCTCGCCGGTACCGCGACACTCCATCAAGACAATGCGATATCTGTTCTGCAGCCGTTCGGCAACCGGCATCCAGTTAGCTCTTGACGCCGTGTAACCGTGATGCAGCAGCAGCGTGGCCGCCTGATCTGGAGGATTGCCGAGTGTGTCGTACCAGAGTCTGGCACCGTTAATCGTGGCATGTGGCATAAGGTGAGTCACCCAATGTGAGCTATAGGTTAGACATTTCCAGAGCGAATGGTTCGCGGCCGCTGTGGCCGTTGCGGGTTGCTATTGGTCCGTGCCGGCGCGCGGTTCGCGCCTGAACTTGACTCCCTAGCCTGGCTGGTGCCTCGAGTCTGATTGCCGCCTCGGCCCGTTTGGCTACCCTGCCGACTATTGCCAGTGCGGTTTCCACTTTGGCGTGGTCGGTACTCGGGTTCCGGCGGTGGCGCTACACCACTGGCTTCAAAGCCTTTTGCTATTATTCGAGGCAGCTTGGTGCCCAGCAGCCGCTCAATATCGCGCATGAGTTTTTCTTCATCCGGGCTGACCAGTGATATGGCCTGACCCGCTCTGCCAGCGCGACCTGTGCGTCCTATGCGGTGAACGTAATCTTCGGGCACATTGGGAAGCTCATAATTCACCACGTGCGGCAATTGATCTATGTCCAAGCCTCGCGCGGCGATATCGGTGGCAATAAGAATGCTGACTTCGCCATTTTTGAAGCCCGCCAGGGCTTTGGTGCGCGCACCCTGGCTCTTGTTGCCGTGAATTGCCGCAGTGTTCAGGCCATCCTGCTCGAGTTGCTGCGCCAGTCGATTCGCGCCGTGTTTGGTTCGAGTAAATACCAGTACCTGCTCCCACTGGTTGCTGCTGATCAGCAGGCTCAAGAGCTCGCGTTTACGAACCTTGTCGACGGGCAGGATAGTTTGTTGGATTTTGTCTGCCGTTGCATTTTGACTGGCGACTTCCACCATTTTTGGAGAATTCAGCAAGCCACCGGCGAGCCGACGAATGTCGCTGGAGAAGGTTGCTGAGAATAACAGGTTCTGGCGCTGACTCTTTTCTGGGAGCAGTGCCATGACCTTGCGTATATCGTGGATAAAGCCCATGTCCAGCATTCTGTCAGCTTCGTCCAGTACCAGGATTTCGACCATCGACAGATCCAGGGTCTTCTGCCCGGCATGATCCAGCAGCCGACCCGGTGTGGCGATGAGGATATCGACACCGCGACGTAGCTGGCTGATCTGCGGATTAATATTAACGCCGCCAAACACGACCGCGGTCGTCATCGGCAGGTGCTTGGCGTAGCTCGTCACGCTTTCCGCAACCTGAGCTGCCAACTCTCGAGTCGGTGTCAAAATCAGTGCGCGGATGGGACGAATGCCTCGAGCATTAGGTGGGTTGGGTGTAGGCTTTTGCATCAGACGCTGAATCAAGGGCAGTGCGAAGGCAGCAGTTTTACCTGTGCCGGTCTGAGCGCCAGCGAGGACATCTTCGCCAGCCAGGACTATGGGTATGGCTTTGGCTTGAATGGGCGTTGCTTCGGTATAACCCTGCTCGCGCACAGCACGTAGCAATTCAGCCGACAGGCCGAGTGTTTCTAAGGACATCTGAGATGACTCCGGTGGTGCCCTCCAGTCAATCGATGACTGCTGGAAGCCGGTCTGGGCTTGTGTATGAGAATTCTTGGAAGAATATCGATAAGGCTAACGTGCTGAGGCTGTTGGAAAGCAGGCGTCACAACGCTAATTGCGATGGGTACAAACCGGTCAGGCACCCATGCGGGCAGTCTAACACGAAAACCCTCAGGGAAACCATTCACATTAGGAAGTTAGCGCTAATAGCTGTGCCATTGGTGTCGTAATGGTGTCGTAATGGTGTCTCAAAAGCACAAAAGCCTGATTCGGTGTTGAAACACCGAACCAGGCTTGGCATTTTGCCAACACTTAAAAGCTATAACCAATCTCAAATTCAAACTGATGCATTTCGATCTCCAACTGCTGGGTAGGATCGAACGTATTAGTGCCTGAAATCGATTTGCTCGGTGCATACATCAAGGAGAAACTCAGTTCATTGGCATTCGCGAGCGTGCGGGTTGCGCCAATCGTAATGTGTTGCTCGACGACGGCCGGGGCCAGGATATTGAACAACACTTGGTCAGTGCCAATAGGCTGCTCGTTGATGCTGTAACCGGCACGAACCGTCAGCTCACTAGAGACCAGATACTCGATGCCGAACTTATAGGTATCCACATCATCCCAGCCGAACCCGGGACCGTTGCTACCGCCTAAACAGCTTTCCAGGTCACTCGCTAAAGGGTTTGCCGTTGGGCAGGAGAATATGTTCGCTATGCTATTACCTACAGAGTCTATGTCGCTGAACATAATCCGCTCGTAGTCAAAGTGCAGACTCAACTGCGGTGATGCAGTCATGCTGGCGCTTAATCGCATGCTGGCCGGAATATCGAATTCACCGCCGTTGGCAAACAGGTCGGCGTAGTCATCGAGCTCTCCCATGATTGTTTTGGACTGATAGGCGGCACCAATATTGAGCTGGTCGTTAACGGCATAAATAGCGCCGAGTTTCACGCCCCATCCATAGGAATAGTCAGTCCCGTTGTTAGTGAGATTAGCGGGAAATGCTGTCCCGCCGCTGGCAGCGAAGCTCTTGGTGTAGCCGGCAAAGGTGCCTATGCCCTTGAGCTTGAAGGCTTGCATCGCCAGAACGCCTGTGATGCCAACACTCAGCGGGCCATTTTGAATGGCATAGGTAACATCAAGAAAAGCCTGCGACAGGTTGACGCCGGCACTACCCGCACCATAAGTGCCTGGCAAAGTCGAGACTGGTGCTGGACCTGGTCCATCTGGATCTAGGCTTGCGGTACCGCCGCTCCAGTCTGTGTTCATGCCACCGCGGCCATAGAAGTTGATTGCCAGGGCCGAGTTGCCGTCGAGTTTCCAAGCCTTGCCGACGTAAGGGATGGGAAAATATTCTCGGCCACTATCGAGATCGTTGGGACCAATTGTGAAGGCGCCGCCGTTGCCGTTAGCCTGGCTAGCGCTAGACTTGTAACTGCGGCGAGGCGAAAACAGGCTCAGGCCAACTTCCCATTTTTCGTCAACCAGCACGGCTGCAGCTGGATTACTAGCCGCAGAAATGGTTTCTGCTGGCGCGGCTGTGCCAGCACCGGCCATTCCCTTGTTTTTGACACCCAGACCATGGGTGAAGTAACCATTGGTCGCCGATGCCGTTGGTACCGCTAGGCAGGCAGAGAGTGCCATTGCCATGGATAATTTAGTTTTAAAGTTCATGGTATCCCCTTCTATGACCCCGATAGGTTGTTAAATTAGCTTATTATTATATAAAAAGATACTCAGGGGCCGATTAAAGCCTGAATCGGATTTTCTGACCCTTTAGCTGCGGGCGCCTGGTTGCAGATCTGCAGCCTGATATGAACCCTGTGCCTGTTTCTAACTGTCCCTGCAGAAGATGTTATACATAGTATCAATCAATATTGCAGCAGGCCCCTCTTTCAAGGAATAAAAGACAACCTGGGCCTCGCGTCGAGTCGCCACGACATCCTCATAGCGCATTCTTGCCAGGTGTTGAGATACCAGGGATTGGCTGATGCCAATTTTTTCGGTGAGCTGCCCGACAGATTGCTCTCCCGTCTTCAGCTCACAGAGGATCATGAGACGATCAGCGTGTCCCAACAATTTCATGATTTCACTAGCTTTTTTGGCTGCATCCTGCATCCTTGTTAAATCCATCGCCTGCATCTTCTTGCGGCACCTCAACTGTTATGTAAGTATTTTATAATATGCTAACGTAATGGCTTGAGGTAGCATAAGCCTAAACAGGGGGTGGCTACGTGAAGGATAATAAGCAAAAACCGAGGGAATTGCTCAACTCTAAGGCGACCGTGACACCCATGGCCCGACGCCAGGTGCTTCTGGGCGGCCTAGGTCTGATGGGTGGCGCTGCCGCTGGTGCGCTCGGCTTAACGCCGGCGTTGAGCGCGGCCAGCAATTTGCCGCCCAACATTCCTGAATGGACAAGAGTACTAGGTCCGGGGGTGCTAACCAACCCCTATGGACAGCCTTCGCCGTTTGAAGCCAATGTTCAGCGTCGAACCGTAGACTGGCTAACGCCAGATCGAATCGCATCCATCAGCTTCACGCCCTTAGCTGATTTAAAAGGCATCATCACGCCCAGTGGCCTGGTGTTTGAGCGATATCACGCGGGTATTCCGGCGGTGGATCCGCATCAGCACCGGCTGATGATCCATGGCATGGTGGATCGACCTATTTCGCTGACAATGAGCGATCTGATGCGGTTTCCTTCAACCAGCAGAATTGCCTTTTTGGAATGCCCTGCCAATGGCGGCATGGAGTGGCGCGGTGCACAGATGGATGGCGTTCAGTTCACCCATGGCATGTTGGCGTGCTGCGAGTGGACTGGCGTGCTTCTTTCAACGCTGCTGGCGGAGGTCGGTGTGAACAAAAAAGCCAGTTGGATTCTCGCCGAAGGAGCGGATGGCGCGCATATGAGCCGTAGTATTCCCATGTCCAAAGCGATGGACGATGCATTAATTGTCTATGCCCAGAATGGGGAGGCGTTGCGCCCTGAACAGGGCTATCCGGTTCGACTGATCAATCCGGGCTGGGAAGGGAATACCTGTGTGAAATGGCTGCGACGTCTAGAGGTCGGGGACCAACCCTGGTATCAGCGTGAAGAAACGTCCAAGTACACAGATTTAATGCCTGATGGCAAGTCGCGAGAGTTTACCTTCGTACAGGAGTGTAACTCGGTAATCACCTCGCCGTCCCCAGAGAAGCCCTTGAATCAGGGTAAAGGTAAGTACTGGGTAGAGGGACTGGCGTGGTCGGGACGCGGAAAGATAAAACACGTAGATGTCTCCTACGACGGCGGAGTGAGCTTTCGCGAAGCTAAAATCACCAGCATTGTCCTGCCAAGCGCGCTCACCCGATTTGGTATAGAACTCGACTGGGATGGGTCACCTTTGTTGCTGCAAAGTCGAGCAGTGGATGAAACCGGCTATGTCCAACCCACCTATCAACAGCTTCGAGATGTCCGTGGTACCAATTCGATCTACCATAAAAATGCGATTCACACGTGGAAAGTCTTTGCAACCGGGGAGGTGGCGAATGTTCAACTCTCGTAAGCTGTTCGGCGCACTGCTTTTGATGCTTTGTGGCGCGGAGGTCCTGGCCGATACCAGTAGCGGTTATTACGGCTATGGTAAGCTGGCGACCGAAGCCGAAATCGCGGGATGGGATATCGATATACGCGCCGATGGTCAGGGCTTGCCCGCGGGCGGCGGCTCAGTGGCTGACGGTGAAGTCATCTATGAAGAAAAATGTGCCGAATGCCACGGCTCCTTTGGTGAGGGAGTCGGTCAGTTTCCGGTGCTGGCAGGTGGTGAGGGTTCTTTAACATCCCAGCGCCCACTGAAAACCGTGGGTAGCTACTGGGCGCATACCAGCACCTTGTGGGATTATATTCGGCGTACTATGCCGTTTATGCAGCCTGAGTCACTCAAGGCTGACGAGGTGTATGCGCTGGTCGCCTACGTTTTGTATTTAAATGATCTGGTGGATGATGACTTTGTTCTGACGCGAGACAACTTCACCGACATTCAGCTACCGAATCAACAGAACTTTGGGCCGGACCCCAGGCCAGATGTTCACAATAGCCGCTGTATGGAAAATTGTAAGAACGCTGCTGACATCCAGATCGTCTCGATCGTCAGACGAGAAGCACCGGCTTCTGATCTGCTTGCCACGACCACTGAAGCGCCGAAGCCGCCGGCTGCGGGCGAAAAAATATATAACCAGTATTGTGTTATTTGCCATAAAGCTGGCGTCGCCGGCGCACCCAAAAAAGGCGACACCAATGAGTGGGCGACTCGTCGACTGGCTGGCATTGACCAGTTGAATGAACATGCAATCAAGGGCTACGTCGGTAAAAGTGGCGTCATGCCTGCAAAAGGAGGATTTTCTCAGCTTTCCGATGAGGAAGTTCGTCAAGCCGTGCAGTTTTTGGTGGAGCCAAGCGAATGAAAAACAGCCAATTAATGTCTCGATTACTGCTGCTGGTCGCCTTGATACCCGGGGCGCTGCTGGCGGAGTCTCTGGACGAGCGTATCGCGGCAGGTAAGGTGCTGGCCTTTGACCGAAACGTAGGTAACTGCTTGTCGTGTCACATGATCCCGGAGGGTGAGCTACCCGGTAATGTCGGGCCGCCGCTGATCCAAATGAAATTGAGGTTCCCAGACCGGGCGGTTTTGCGCGCGCAGATATGGGATGCCGCAATTCGCAACCCGAATACAGTGATGCCGCCCTACGGCCGGCATAGTATTTTAACCGAAGCGGAAATTGATCGCGTGGTTGATTTCGTTCTCACTATTTAAGTTTTTTTCAGGAGAAATGCATGCAGATTCGACCGTCTCGATCAGTATCTCGGCCCGTATCTCGGCCAGTATCTCGGCCAGTATCTCGACATCCCACTCGGCGCCGGTTCCTTCAAGGGCTGATGTCGGTGATTGCTCTTGGCGCCATAC
>Ga0181607_10000133_pt1 | contig 57401 bp, 52 predicted proteins | sample 041ome_9_FD_132420 | JGI IMG/M metagenome (GOLD analysis project Ga0181607, IMG submission 132420) | Coastal salt marsh microbial communities from the Groves Creek Marsh, Skidaway Island, Georgia - 041413US metaG (megahit assembly) | ecosystem: Environmental > Aquatic > Marine > Intertidal zone...
CACGTCGGCGAACAGCCAGGTGGAGAGGTAGCGCTCGGAGCAGGACGGGATGATCGCCACGACGGTCTTGCCGGCGTTCTCCGGCCGCTTGGCGATCTGGAGCGCCGCCCAAGTGATCGCGCCGGAGGAAACGCCGATCGGGATGCCATCGAGGGTGTTCACCTCCTTGGAGACCGGACCGGAGTCGGCCTCGTCGACCGCGATGACCTCGTCGTAAATCTTGGTGTTGAGCACCTCGGGCACGAAGCCCGCGCCGATGCCCTGCAGCTTGTGCGGGCCGGGCTGGCCACCGGAGAGCACCGGCGACTTGGCCGGCTCGACGGCCACGATCTTCACCTCCGGGTTCTTCGCCTTCAGCACTTCACCGACGCCGGTGATGGTGCCGCCGGTGCCGATGCCCGCGACGACGAAGTCAACTTTGCCCTCGGTGTCGTTCCAGATCTCGACCGCGGTGGTCTTGCGGTGAATCTCCGGGTTGGCCGGATTGGCAAACTGCTGGAGGATGACGGAATTCGGAATCTGGGCGGCCAATTCCTCGGCCTTGGCGATGGCGCCCTTCATGCCCTTCGGGCCTTCGGTGAGCACCAGACGAGCGCCCAGCACCTTGAGGAGCTTGCGCCGCTCCATGCTCATCGTCTCGGGCATGGTGAGGATGAGCTTAAGGCCCTTGGCGGCGGCCACGAACGCCAGCGCGATGCCGGTGTTGCCGGAGGTCGGCTCGATGATGACCGTGTTCTCGTTGATCTTTCCGCTCTTCAGGGCGTCGTCGATCATCGCGAAGCCGAGCCGGTCCTTGACCGAGGAGAGCGGGTTGAAGAACTCCAGTTTGAGCACCACGTCGGCGACGGCGCCGTGCTTTTGCGCCGTACGGTTCAGGCGCACGAGCGGGGTGTTTCCGATGGTTTCGGTAATGTCGTTGTAGATGCGAGCCATGGCAGGGGTTGGGTTAAAACTAGCTATTTAAAGTAAGTTACCAAAGAAAGGATGTCTAACCATTTCCCATGGTTCTGCAGAACGACCGGCTGCAACGCGGATTATAAAGTCAGTCTCAGCCCATCGTAGGCAAAGCGCACTCCATCAGGAAGATCCGCCTCCCCTTCCGCATGGTCGGTCAGATGGGTCAGATGGGTCAGCCAGGTTTGCCGCCCGGCGATCAAACGCGACACGGCCACCGCCTCGGCGATGGTCATGTGCGAAGGATGCGGCATGGGGCGCAGCCCATCCAGGACGACCGCATCGGCCCCTTTGGCCAACTCGACCGCTGCCTGCGGCACGCGCTTGCAGTCGGAATAATAGACAAATCGCTTACCGCTGCTGCGTTCCGTGAAGATCAGGCCGAGCGTATTCACACCTCCGTGGGGCAGCAGCGTGGATTCGATCGTGCCCTGCTCCAGTTCAAGCTTCTCGGGCATCTCCTGCAGTTTGAACGCGGCGTATCCCTTCACCACCGGCCGTTCGAGAATGGCATACGGGTAAATGGCCAACACCCGCCCGATGCCCTCGTCAGTCGAATAGACCGGCAGGGCCTCGCCGCCGTGCATGTCGCAAAAGCGCCGCAGGTCGTCCATGCCCACGATATGGTCGGCATGGCCGTGGGTGAGGATGAACACATCGATCCAGTTGATCTTCTCCTCCACGCACCGCAGACGAAACTCCGGCGAGGCGTCCACCTGCACATGCAGCCCATCCATGACCACGTGGATGCAGGCCCGGGTGCGACGGTTGCGCGGGTCGGCCGAGGTACAGACCGGGCAATCGCACGCGATCATGGGCACGCCCTGCGACGTGCCGGTGCCAAGAAAGGTGACGTCCATGGAAGGGACTCAACGAACCCGGCCAACGCGGTGCTGAAAAGCGCAAAAGAAAACGCCCCGTCCACATCGGGACGGGGCGTCGTAAGATGGCAGCGGACCAAAGTCCGCCGATAAGCCTGGCGAAGGGGCTTAGTAATCCATGCCGCCCATGCCACCGCCAGGGGCGGGAGCCGGGTCCTTCTTCTCCGGGATCTCGGTGATCATGCACTCGGTGGTGAGCAGCAGACCCGAGATGGAGGAGGCGTTCTGCAGGGCGGTGCGGGTCACCTTGGTCGGATCGACAACACCGGCCTTGAGCAGGTCGACGTATTCGTCGGTCGCCACATTGTAGCCGTTGGAGCCCTTGCTCTTGAGCACGGTCTGCACCACCACGCCGCCGTCAACGCCGGCGTTGGCGCAAAGCTGCTTCAACGGAGACTCAATCGCGCGGCGCACGATGGTGGCACCGATGGCTTCGTCGCCGACGAGCTGCACGCCGTCGATAGCGGCCGCGGTGCGGAGCAACGCGACACCACCGCCGGGGACGATGCCTTCCTCAACCGCCGCACGGGTGGCATGGAGGGCGTCCTCAACGCGGGCCTTCTTCTCCTTCATCTCAGCCTCGGTCGCGGCGCCGACGTTGATGACGGCCACGCCACCGGCGAGCTTGGCGAGACGCTCCTGGAGCTTCTCGCGGTCGTAGTCGGAGGTGGTCTCGTCGATCTGACGACGGATCTGCTTCACGCGACCCTGGATGTCGGACGACTTGCCGGCACCTTCCACGATCGTGGTGTTCTCCTTGTCGACCGAGATGCGCTTGGCGCGGCCGAGGTCGGACACCTGGACGTTCTCGAGCTTGATGCCGAGATCCTCGGTGATGCACTTGCCGCCGGTGAGAACCGCAATGTCCTCCAGCATGGCCTTGCGGCGATCGCCGAAGCCCGGAGCCTTGACGGCGCAGACGTTGAGCGTGCCACGGATCTTGTTGACCACGAGGGCGGCCAGGGCCTCGCCCTCGATGTCCTCGGCGATGAGGAGGAGGGGCTTGCCGGACTTGGAAACGGCCTGGAGCAACGGAAGGAGGTCCTGCAAGGAGGTGATCTTCTTCTCATGGATCAGGATGTAGGCGTCCTCGAGAACGGCCTCCATAGCCTCCTGATTGGTGGCGAAGTAAGGGGAGAGATAGCCCTTGTCGAACTGCATGCCCTCAACGACGTCGAGGGTGGTCTGAATCGACTTGGCCTCCTCCACGGTGATCGTGCCGTCCTTGCCGACCTTGTCCATCGCGTCGGCGATGATGTCGCCGATCTCGGTGTCCCAGTTGGCGGAAACGGTCGCGACCTGACGGATCTCCTCCCGGTCATTGACCTTCTTGGAGATCTTGTGGAGCTGGGCGACGGCGGCCTCAACGGCCTTGTCGATGCCGCGCTTCAGGAAGATCGGGTTGGAACCCGCGGCGACGTTCTTGAGACCTTCGCGATAGATGGCCTCGGCCAGCACGGTCGCGGTGGTGGTGCCGTCACCGGCGTTGTCGGAGGTCTTGGAGGCGACTTCCTTTACCATCTGGGCGCCCATGTTTTCATAGGCGTCCGGCAGCTCGACTTCCTTGGCGACGGTCACGCCGTCCTTGGTGACGGTCGGCGAACCGAATTTCTTGTCGATGACAACGTTGCGGCCCTTGGGGCCGAGGGTCACCTTGACGGCGCGAGAAAGGATCTCGACGCCCTTCAGGATCTTGGAGCGCGCGGCTTCGTCGAAGAGAAGTTGTTTGGCGGACATAGAATTAAATTATCTGTAGTTAAGGGTTAAATACTGAAGGTGATCAGACGATCACGCCGAGGATGTCGTCCTCGCGCACCAGCTTGTATTTTTCGCCGTCGACCTTGACCTCGGAGCCACCGTAGGGGCTCAGGAGCACCAGGTCGCCGACCTTGACTTCAAAGGCGACGCTCTTGCCGGCGTCGTCCTTCTTGCCGGTACCGAGGGCGATCACCTTGGCTTCCTGCGGCTTTTCCTTGGCGGAATCCGGGATGATGATGCCACCGCGGACTTGTTCCTTTTCCTCGATGTGCTGCACGAGTACGCGATCACCGATGGGCTTGATTTTTACTTTGGCCATATGGGTTGGGTTTGGGTTTCAGGATTGAATTTCAGGGATGATGAAGCCCGCCGGTCCGGCGAACCGGGACGCGGCGGGCAAAAGGGGTCACTTCTTCTTGTCGTCTTCGTCGACTACCTCGAAGTCGGCGTCGACGACATCGCCGTCGGCTTTCTTCTCGGACTGGGGCGGGGCCCCGGCTCCGGCAGCCGCCGCGGCGGCCTCCGCCGGATCGACTCCGGCGGCCTGGGCGGCTTCGGCGACCTTGGCGTAGAGCTCCTGGCCGACCTTGGAGAGATTCTCCATCGCGGCCTTCATGCGATCCACATCGTCGGACTCGAGGTCCTGCTTGGCCTCGGCCAGCGCCGGCTCGATCTTGCCCTTGATGTCGTCGGGCAGCTTGTCGCCGTTATCCTTCAGGGCCTTCTCCATCTGGTAGATGGCACTGTCGAGCTGGTTCTTGGTTTCGACGGCGTCGCGCTTCTTCTTGTCCTCTTCGGCGTGAAGCTCGGCCTCCTTGGTCATCTTCTCGACCTCTTCCTTGGAAAGGCCGGACGACCCCTGGATGGTGATCTTCTGGTCCTTGCCGGTACCGAGGTCCTTGGCGGTCACGTGGAGGATGCCGTTGGCGTCGATGTCGAAGGTGACTTCGATCTGCGGCGCACCGCGCGGCGCCGGCGGAATGCCGTCGAGCCGGAACGTGCCGAGCGTCTTGTTGTCGCGCGACATCTGGCGCTCACCCTGCAGGACCACGATTTCCACCGAAGGCTGATTGTCCGAGTAGGTCGAGAAGGTCTGCGTTTTCTTGGACGGGATCGTGGTGTTGCGGGAAATCATCGGCGTGGAAATGCCGCCGGCGGTCTCGATGCCAAGCGTCAGCGGCGTCACGTCGAGCAGCAGCACGTCACGCACGTCGCCCTTGAGCACACCGCCCTGGATGGCCGCACCAATGGCGACGACCTCGTCCGGATTGACCCCCTGATGCGGCTGCTTGCCGGCAAGCTGGCGGGCCAGCTCCACCACCTTCGGCATGCGGGTCATGCCGCCGACGAGCACGAGCTCATCGATTTCGGAGGAGCCGAGACCGGCGTCCTTAAGGCAGGACTTGAACGGCGCGACCGTGCGATCGAACAGGCTTTCGCACACCTGCTCCATCTTGGAGCGGGAAAGCGTGACGTTAAGGTGCTTCGGACCACTGGCGTCGGCCGTGATGAACGGGAGATTGATATCGATCGACTGGGAGGACGACAGGGCGATCTTGGCCTTTTCAGCTTCCTCCTTGAGGCGCTGCAGCGCCATCGGGTCGCTGCGCAGGTCGATACCCTGCTCGGACTTGAAGCCGGCCACGAGCCAGTCGATGAGGGCCTCGTCCCAATTGTCGCCACCCAGGTGAGTGTCGCCATTGGTCGCCTTAACTTCAAACACACCGTCGCCGATTTCGAGAATGGAGATGTCGAAGGTGCCGCCACCCAGGTCATAGACGGCGATCTTTTCGTCCGCCTTCTTGTCGAGGCCGTAGGCCAGGGAAGCAGCGGTTGGTTCGTTGATAATGCGGAGCACCTCGAGGCCCGCGATCTTGCCGGCATCCTTGGTCGCCTGCCGCTGGGCATCATTGAAGTAAGCCGGCACCGTGATCACGGCCTGCGTGACCGCATCGCCAAGATAGGCCTCGGCATCCGCCTTCAGCTTCGCCAGCACGAAAGCCGCGATCTGCTGCGGGGCGAATTGCTCGGTCTTGTCGCCTACCTGAGCCTCAATGTAGGCGTCGCCGTTTTTGCCTTCCACTACCTTGTAGGGCAGGTTTTTGGCCTCCTCCTTCACCTCAGTGAACTTGCGACCAATCAAGCGCTTGGCGGAGAAAATGGTGTTGCGCGGGTTGGTCACGGCCTGGCGCTTGGCTGCCTGGCCGACGAGGCGCTCACCCGACTTGGTGAACGCGACTACCGACGGCGTCGTGCGGGCACCCTCAGCATTGGGGACCACGACGGGCTCCCCACCCTCCATCACCGACATACACGAGTTGGTCGTGCCTAAATCAATTCCGAGAATACGGCTCATGCCATTCTATCAGCAATAGGTATGCCTTGTCTCGATAGACCATCGTATCTATTTTTTGAACAATACTTTATGAAATATGTTGCACGCTTATCCATAAAGCATGCAGCCCTTTCCTGGGCCAGCCTGTCACACATTGTGACATGGTCGCACCGGAGCGCCGCGGCGTTGTCTCACCTACTGTCTCACTTGCGAAGCGCTCAAAGCTGCTCGTATTAAAAACCAATGGAGACCGAGATCGTGATTCCCCAGGAACTGGCGGTGATGACGCTGCCCGATATGGCATTTTTCCCGCAGGCACTGCTCCCCCTGCACATCTTCGAGCCCCGCTATCGGCTTATGTTGGAGCGGACATTGTCCACCCATCGTCAATTCGCCGTCGCCGGCATCGATCCGGCGGGCGATCCCACGGAGGAGCGCGGCCATCGGGTCGCCACCGTGGGTATAGTGCGGGCCTGCAACCAAAACGACGACGGCACATCCAACCTGCTGCTGCAGGGCCTCATCCGCGTCGAATGCCTGGGGATCGTGCGCGAAAGACCCTACCGCGTCGTCCGCGTCCGACCCCTGGCGAGCGAGTCGAGCGCCCCTGAGCCGGAGAACCGCAAATTGTGCCAACAGGTGGAACAACTCCTCGACCTGAAGAAAAAACTCGGAGCTGAGATCCCGGCTGACTTCGCCAGTTTTCTACACTCCGTCGACGATCCCGAGACCTTTGTCGACCTGGCCGCCTTTACCCTCTGCCGCGACGCCGCACTCAAGCAACGCCTGCTGGAAACCCTCGATGTGCACCGGCGCCTGCAGATCTACACCCGCGCGCTCTGCCAGGAAGTAGAAGCCCTGGGCTTGCGCCGCAAACTGCAAGGCGACCTCGCCGACGAGGACATTGCCAACAACTGAGCGCGATACCGTCTTAGTTAAGCACCTGCTGGATTGCCCGCCGTGGCCTGGGCAAAAACTGGAGCCGCTTGTCGGATTCGAACCGACGACCTACTCATTACGAATGAGTCGCTCTACCAACTGAGCTAAAGCGGCATCGCAGAGTTGACGGAGGAAACCCTGCGCCAACCCCAGCGCAAGACAACAATTGGCTTCGCAATCTGCCAAGCAGGGCGGCTCGACCGCCCTACCCTTTACACCATCTACGGTCGCCAGACTTCGAGCGAATCCAGTTCAGGGTTGCCACCCCGGTTGCCACTGCCGCTGCAGGTGTAAAGCGCACCTTCGTACTCAACGAGTCCCGCCCCGTGGCGCCCCCGCACAAAGGACGGCAAGGCCCGCCATGTGCCCGCCATCGGGTCGTAGGCCTCAATTTGATCGTGAGCGGTCCGCTGAGTCAGGCTCTCTCCACCGGCCACCAGGTATTGTCCGCGCCAAGCCAGGGAAAACGATCCGGCCCGCGGCGTCGGCAAGGGCTCTTCCAAGGTCATCCAAATCTGTGCCGCCATGTCGAAGACATCGACCTCCGCGATCGTGAGATCAAAAACCTGATTCGTCACCCCGGAGGTCCTGCGTCCACCACCCGCGTAGATGCGACCGTCGATCACGGCCGCTTGGAAGTGGTCGCGGGCCCGCGGCGCGTCCGGCAACACCGTCCATTGCCCAGTGGTCAGGTCAAGGCGGTCCAGCCAGGGCACGTTGCCGTCCCAATGTCCGTTGATGATGCCCGCCACCAGATACAATTGATCGCCGACCACCACGGCGCCCGCGCCGCCCCGACGGCGCTCCGCGGGGATCTCCGGTCCTTCCGACCACACATCCGTGGCGGGATCGTAAATGAGCACGCGCGGCAACGCCGTTTCGCGCGGATAACCGCCCGTCATGGCCCCGACAAAATAAATGCGGTCCCGCCAGACCACCGGCTGGAAGTGATGAATTTCGACCGGCGGCGGCGAACCTTCCGACCAGGTCATCGTAACCGGATCATAGATGTCCACCGGTTGCACGCGGCGGCCGCCCAGGAGATAGAACTTGGTCCCGCATTTCACAAACGCCGCCTCGTGCCTCGCATGCGGCCGACCCTGCGGGTCGAGCGTTTCCCATCCCTCCGCCAGGGCAGGGACCACACCCATCACCCCACCGATCACGCCGGCCAACACCCATCGCTTCCAGGTCGAAACTCGATGCATCATGGGGCGCAGGATCGCGCAGACGCGACGGCACGGCGAGTCCCCGACCGCCTACCGTTCACCACCTGTTCAACGGCCAGCCTGATAAGCCTTTGCATCGGCGCACCCGGTCACTCTGATGCCCTTCCCGCCCCTCGCCCCCTGCGATCCGCCCTTTCGCCAACTTACCCCCGCAACCATGCCCCGCCATCACATCGTCGTCCTGCCGGGGGACGGCATCGGTCCCGAAGTCACTGCGTCCGCCTGCACCGTGCTCGAGGCGGTCGCCGCGCGACTGGACGACGTGCAGCTCGATTTCGAGGAGCTGTCCGTCGGCGCCGGCGAATACCTGCGTGGCGGCAATCCGCTGCCGGATGCCGCCGTGGAACGCATGCAGGCGGCGGACGCCATTCTGCTCGGGGCCATGGGCCTACCCGACGTCCGCTGGCCCAACGGGGTCGAAATGACACCACAGATCGACATTCGCGAACGGCTCGATCTCTACAACGGGGTCCGGCCCATCAGGTTGTTCCAGCCCGACCATTCACCGCTGAAGGGCTACGGCGGCCCGGCCGGCCGGCCGATCGATTTCGTGATCGTCCGCGAAAACTGCGAGGGCCTGTTCGCCTCCCGGCTCGATCCGCGCACCGCCGGCCGTGACTTCGAAACCGACACGCTGCGCATCACGCGTCAGGGTGCTGAACGCATCTGCCGCGCCGCCTTCACCCTGGCCCTCCGCCGCCGCCGGCACGTGACACTCGTGGACAAGGCTAATGTGCTGCCGTCGATGGCGTTCTTCCGCCGGGTGTTCGACGAGGTCGCCACCGAATTCACGGACGTAAAAACCGACCGCGTGTACATCGACGCCATGGCGCTGTTCCTGGTGCAGCGGCCGCACACCTTCGACGTGATCGTCACCGAAAACATGTTCGGCGACATCCTGTCCGACCTGGCGGCAGGCCTGGTCGGCGGCATGGGCATGGCTCCATCAGCCGACATCGGTGATCAGTACGCCGTGTTCCAACCTTCACACGGCACGGCCCCCGATCTGGCCGGACAGGATGTCGCCAACCCGGTCGCCACCATCCTCTCCGCCGCGCTGCTGCTCGACTGGCTGGATCACGCCGAGACCCGGCGCGGGGCCCGAATGATCGAGGATGCGGTCGCCCGCGCCCTGACCCGCCCGGACCATCGCACAGCCGACCTGGGCGGTACCTGCTCCACCTCCCGTCTCACCGCCGCCATTCTCGCCGAACTCTGATTCGCTGACCCCGCCATGCCCCGCATCATCGACCTGACCCTGCCCGTCGTACCCGACGACCGCGGTGTAAGCCGGGACATTGCGACCACCATCGAACGCGACGGCTGGAACGCGACCACTTGGCATCTGTATTCACACAGCGGCACGCACATGGATGCGCCCGTGCACTTCGCGGCCGGACCGGGTACCATCGACCAGATCCCGCTGGCCGGCTGCTGCGGACCGGCCTGGGTGGCCGACCTGCGACCCTGCGCCCCGCGCGCCCTGCTCACCCCGGACAACCTGGGCACGCTCCGCGACGAATTTCCAGCCGGCGAAAGCCTGCTGCTGCACACCGGCTGGAGCCGGCATCGGGACGACCGCGCGGTGTACCGCGACGGACTGCCCCGCCTGAGCGAGGCGTTGGCCACCTGGTGCGTGGCGCACCGGGTCAAACTCCTGGGCGTGGAGCCTCCCTCGGTCGCGGACGTAAACAACCTCGCCGAAGTGACGCACATCCATGAGATCCTGCTGCGCGGTGGCGTGACCATCGTCGAGGGTCTCTGCCACCTCGATCAACTCGCCGCCCCCCGCGTCTGGTTCGGCGCCTTTCCGCTCAAGCTCGCCGGCAGCGACGGCTCGCCGGTCCGGGCCTTCGCCCTGGAGGGCATTGATCCCGACGCCTTCACCCCCAATCCCTGAGCCATGCCCCGACGTTACCTCGTTGTCGCCGCCACCTTCGGCCTGTCGCTGCTGCTCTACATTGACCGGGTCTGCATCTCCACCGCCAAGGGGCCGATCGTCGAGGACCTCGGGCTGACCGACCGCGAATTCGGGTGGGTGCTGTCCGCCTTCGCCTTCGGCTACGCGCTGCTCCAGACCCCGTCAGGCGCGATGGCCGACCGGCTGGGCGCGCGCCGGGTCCTGACCGCCGTCGTCACGGCGTGGTCCGTCTTCACCGGTCTGACCGCGGTGGCCTGGAACTTCGTCTCGCTGCTGGTGGTGCGCTTCCTCTTCGGCGCCGGCGAGGCGGGGGCGTTTCCCGGCATGGCCCGTACCGTGTTTGCGTGGATCCCCGTCCGGGAGCGCGGGCTGGTGAAGGGCATCAATTTTTCCGCCTCCCGCCTGGGCGCGGCGGCCACCATGCCCCTGCTGCCGATGCTGATCGCGGCGGTGGGCTGGCAGCTGTCGTTCCTCCTGCTCATGCTGGTCGGGTTCGGCTGGGCCGCGGCATGGTGGTGGTGGTTTCGCGACGAACCGGCGGATCACCCCGGCATCACGCCCGGGGAGCTCGCCTATATCACGGCCCATCGCCAGGGCGGCGGACCGGCCGGGGACGCGCCGCCGCTGCCCTTCACCCGCCTGCTGGCCAGCGGCAACATGTGGCTGGTGATGCTCCAGTACTTCGGCAGCAACTTCACGTTCTTCTTCTGCCTCAGCTGGCTCTTCCCGTACGTGCAGCGCACCTACAACCTCGGCTACACCGAAGCCGGGTTCTACACCATGATCCCGCTGCTCGGAGGCGCCGCGGGCAACCTGGTTTCGGGCGGCCTGGTCGACGCGCTCTACCGGTCGGGCCGCACCGCCCTGTCCCGCCGCGGGCCCGCCATCATCGGCTTTGCCCTAGCCGGGGTCGGCCTGGTCGGCAGTGTCGGCCAGGACTCGGTCTGGGGCGCGGTCTTCTGGCTGACGGTCGCCGTGTTCGGCGCCGACATGACGCTGAGTCCGTCGTGGTCGTTCTGCATCGACCTGGGCGGCGCCCACGCGGGCAAGGTCAGCGGCACGATGAACATGGCGGGCAACATCGGCTCGGCGGTCGTCTCCATCGCCTTCCCCTACCTGCTGGCCTGGACGGGCGGGCCGGAGGCCTTTTTCTACGTCGGCGCCGGTCTTAACGCCGTCGCCATCCTGTGCTGGATCCTCGCCAATCCGGCCAAGCCGCTCACGCCCGCCGTCCCATGACCCCCCCGACCCTGCGCGGCGTCGGCCTCGGCGCCGGTTACTTCAGCCACTTCCAGTACGAGGCGTGGAACCGCATCCCGGAGGTGCGGATCACGGCCCTCGCCAACCGCGACCACGACCGCGCCGTCGCCACGGCCGAACGCCACGGGGTGCCCGGTGTTTACCGCTGGGACGAGCTCGACCGCATGCTGGACGAGGAGCAGCCCGACTTCGTCGACATCATCACCCCACCGGAGACCCACCTTGAGCTGGTCGAACGCATCGCCCCGCGCGGCATCGCCATCATCTGCCAGAAGCCCGTCGCGCCCACCGCCGCCGCCAGCCGCGCGGTGGTGGAGACCGCCGCGCGCCACGGCGCGCGCCTCATGATCCACGAGAACTGGCGGTGGCAACCGTGGTACCGCGAAATGCGTCGCCAGCTCGAGGCCGGCACGCTGGGCGACCTCTTCTCCCTCAGCGTGCGCATGCGCATGGGCGACGGCTGGCCCGAGGACGCCTACCTGGCCCGCCAGCCCTTCTTCCGCGACTACCCGCGGCTGCTCGTCTACGAGACCGGCGTCCATTTTCTGGATACGTTCCGTTATCTCGGCGGCGAGATTACCTCCGTCTACGCCCGGCTGCAGCGCCGCAACCCCGTCATCCAGGGTGAGGATGCCGGCCAGCTTGTGTGCGGGTTCGCCTCGGGCGCCACCGCTGTCCTGGACGCCAGTCGCTACAACGAGGCCGACACGCCGGATCCGCGCTACACCTTCGGCACCGTCCGGCTCGACGGCTCCCGCGGCCATCTCGAGCTCGACACTGAGGGCGGCCTCACCCTCAAGCCGCTCGGCGAACCGCCGCGCCTCCTTGACTACGTCCACGTCCGCCGTGGCTTCGCCGGCGACTGCGTTCATGGTTTGCAACGCCATTTCACCGATTGCATGCTGCAGGGCACGCCGTTCGAAAGCAGCGGCGAAGATTACCTCCAAACCGTCGCCCTCGTCGAGGCCGCCTACCGCTCCCACGAATCGGGCCAGGTCGAATCCCCTCAGCTGCCGTGAAACCGCCCTTCTCCCATCAAGGCCTCGACCACCTCGCCCTCGCTGTGCCCGACACCGAGGCGGCGCTGAAAATCTGGCGCGACACCCTCGGCTTCCCGGTGCTCTACAGCGAGGACGTCAACGGCGGCACCGTGCGCCTCACCCATCTCGACCTGGGCAACACCCATCTGCAGCTGGTCGAGCCGCTCACGCCCGACCACCCCCTGCAGGCCTGGTTGGCCGAACACGGCCCGGGCCTGCACCATTTCTGTCTCAAAGTCGCCGATGTGGGCGCAGCGCAGGGCGCGTCGCCCGTGCCGACCGCCCCGGCTCCGCACCAAGGCACCCGGGGCAAGCGCGCGCTGTTCCTCGACCGCACCGCCACCGGCGGCGTGCAGGTCGAGGTCACCGGACCCTGAACCATGAGCGACTTTCTCGACCAGGCCCGCACCTTCGCCGCCCTGCCAGCCCCCTGGCCCGGCGACGCTCTGGCATCGATTCGCTACGCACTCACCGCGGCGCCGCACAAGGTCTGGATTCTGGACGACGACCCGACCGGCACTCAGACCGTGGCCGACATTCCCGTGCTCACCCACTGGGACACCGCCACGCTGCGCGCCGAATTCGACCAGCCGCATGCTGGTTGCTTCGTACTCACCAATTCCCGCGGCCTCTCCGCCGCCGCTTCTCGCACCCTGCACGAGGAGCTTGCCCGCAACCTTCGGACCGCCGCCGAAGAGCGGACGTTTTCCGTGATCAGCCGGAGCGATTCGACTCTGCGGGGACACTTCCCGCTCGAAACCGACGTGCTGACGGAGGTGCTGGGCGACTTCGACCTGCTGCTGATCGCACCGTTCTTCGAGGCCGGCGGCCGGTACACGCTGAACGACATCCACTACGTGGCCGAGGCCGGCCAACTCGTGCCGGCAGCCGCCACCCCCTTTGCCCGCGACGCCGTGTTCGGCTACCGCGAATCGCACCTGCCGCGCTGGGTCGAGGCAAAGACCGCGGGCCGCATCGCCGCCGCCGACTGCCGGTCGCTGCCACTTGAGACGATTCGCGGCGAAGGTCCAGCCGGGGTCGAACGCACCCTTCTCGCCGCCCCGTCAGGCACGGTCATGATCGTCAATGCCGTCGCCCAGGCCGACATGGAGGTGGTCGCCGCCGGCATGCTCGCCGCGGAGGCGACGGGCCGGCGCATGCTCGCCCGCTCCGCCGCCGCCCTGGTGTCCGCGCGACTGGGCCAGCGACCGCCGCCACTCCTGCGCGGACCGGAGCTGATCCACCGCACCCCGCACGGCGGCCTCATCGTCGCCGGATCCCATGTGCCCAAGACCACCGCCCAGATCGAGCGGCTGCGGGCCCGCCATGACCTTGAGGCCATCGAATTGTCCGTCCCCGACCTGCTGGAGCCCGCGGCCCGGGCCGGAGCGGTGGCCCTCGCCACCCAACGGATGAACGACGCGCTGGCCCGCGGCCAGGACACTCTGGTCTTCACCAGCCGCGAACTCGTGAGCGCGGCGGACGAAGCCCACAATCTGGAGATCGGCGCCCGCGTGTCAGAGGCGGTGATCGACGTGGTGCGCGGCGCCACTGCCGCCCCACGTTTCCTCATCGCCAAGGGCGGCATCACCTCCAGCGACGTCGCCACCCGGGCCCTGGGGGTGCAGCGGGCCCTGATCCAGGGACAGATCATGCCCGGCGTACCGGTGTGGGCACTCGGCGCCGAGACCCGGTTTCCCGGGCTGCGTCTGGTCGTGTTCCCGGGCAATGTCGGCGACGCGGAGGCGCTCGCCGACACGGTGACCAAATTACATTCTCCCCTGTCCTGATCCCTTCCCCCTCTTAGCCATGATTCGTCCCCTCTCCCGCTGCCTGCTGCCGGTGCTCGCCAGCGCCACCCTCACCTTCGCCCAACCCGTCTTTCCCGAGCATTGGGGCGAACCACCGCCGATTCAAACCCGTGACCTCCGCCCGCTGCCCGGCGGCTACGGCGAGGGCAGCAGCACGCTCGCGAACTGGATCGGCCAGCACCTCGCCGCCGACACCGCCCGTGGGCAGTTTCCCGATCACGCGCGCGCCGACGCCGAGCCTGCGGTCACGGTGCACGGCGAACTCAAGCAATGGCACGCCGTCACCCTCGACATGGCCGGGCCCTACGCGCACGAGCTCGATGTTTCGCCCAACCCGTTCACCGACTACGCCCTCACCGTCACCTTCACCCACGAGTCCGGTGAACTCAGCTACGTGGTGCCCGGCTACTTCGCCGCCGATGGCAACGCCGCCCAGACCGGCGCGATGGCCGGCACCGTCTGGCGCGCCCACCTCTCGCCCGATCGCGACGGCCGCTGGGATTACGCGGTCTCGTTTGTGCGCGGCCCGAATGCCGCGACCTATCACGGCGGTTTACCCCTGGAGCCTTACGACGGGCTGACCGGCAGCTTCACAGTGACTGCGACCGACAAGGTCTCGCCCGACTTCCGCGCCCGGGGCCGCCTCACCTACACCGGCGAACGTTACCTGCGCTTCGCCGGCGATGGATCGCTCTTTCTCAAAGCCGGCCCCGATGCGCCCGAGACCTTCCTCGCCTACACCGGCTTCGACAACACCGTCGCCCGCAAGCCGAACGTGCCCCTGAAGACCTGGGCCCCGCACGAGGCCGACTGGCGCGAGGGTGACCCGACCTGGGGCGATGACGCCCGGGGCAAGGGCATCATCGGCGCGATCAACTACCTCGCGGACAAAGGCATGAACGTGTTCTCGTTTCTGACCTACAATGCCGGCGGCGACGGCGACAACGTCTGGCCGTTTGTGCAGCGGGACGACAAGCTGCACTACGATGTCTCCAAGCTGGGCCAATGGGACATCCTCTTCGCCCACGCCCAGGCTCAGGGTATCTATCTGCACTTCAAGTTGCAGGAAAACGAACTCGACGATCATCGCTTCGACCAGCGTCGCGAACCCCGTCGCATCCCGGAGGCGATGGACGCCGGCGAGACCGGTCCCGAGCGCCGCCTCTATTTCCGCGAAATGATCGCCCGCTTCGGTCATCACCTCGCGCTCAACTGGAACTTCGGCGAGGAGAACACCCAGACCTACGCCGAACAGATCGCGATGTTCGATTACGTCGAGGCGGTCGACCCCTATGACCATCATCGCGTCATTCACACCTTCCCGCAGGATCAGGACCGCATCTACGAAACCCTCCTCGGCGATCGCTCCAACCTCACCGGCCCCTCGATGCAGAACCGCTTCGACCGGGCGCATGCCCGCACCCTGCAATGGCTGCGCGAAAGCGCCGCCGCCGGCCGCCAGTGGGTGGTGGCCAACGACGAACAGAATCCGTTCGAGTACGGCGTGCCGCCCGACCCCGGCTACCGCGGATTCGACGGCGTCGCCGATGCCGACCGCGCGCCCTACACGCTCGACGACATCCGCAAATACACCCTGTGGGGCAACCTCATGGCCGGCGGCGCCGGCGTGGAGTACTACTTCGGCTACCGTCTCGCCGAAAACGACCTGCTGCTCGAGGACCTGCGCAGCCGTGATCACACCTGGGACTATTGCCGCATCGCCCTCGCCTTCTTCCACAGTCTCGGGGTCGACCTGAACGACCTGCAGGCGCACGACGCGTTGGTCGGCCCCCCCCCGGGCGACAACGGAAATTGGTGCCTGGCTCAACCGGGCCAGTTTTACGTCGTCTACCTGCCGGAAGGCGGTGAGGCGACCCTCGATCTCAGCGCTGAGCCCGGCCAGTTCCGGGTCGACTGGTTCAACCCCCGGAACGGGCAATACCAGCCCAGCTACACGGTCGCGGGTGAAGACGTCATTGCCCTTCTCCCTCCCAACGGCGGTCCGGGCGACGACTGGGCGGTGGTCCTGCAGCTCCTGCGCTGATCCCGGCGCCGCAGCGTTGCCAAGCCGGGTCGTTCCCGCCCACCTTGCGCGCCTTGCCCGGCCTCTCCACCGATCTCTTCGACTACGATCTGCCCGATCATCTGATCGCGCAGACCCCGGCGGCGCGACGCGATGAGTCGCGCCTGCTGGTGGTGCACCGCGCGAGCGGGACGCTGGAACACCGGTCCTTCCGCGACCTGCCCGACTATCTCGGTGCGAAAGACACCCTTTTTCGCAACAACGCCGCGGTCCTGCCGGCGCGCCTGCGGGCCCAGCGACCGACCGGCGGTGGCGTTGAATGTTTCCTGCTTCGGCCCGAGTCCACCGCTGCCGGCCAGCCGGAGCAGTGGTGGTGCCTGCTGCGACCGGCCAAAAAACTACCCGTCGGCGCCCGCTTCGCCGCCCCCGAGGCGTTCAGCGCCACGGTGCTGCGGCGGCAGGATGAGGGCATCGGCCTGGTGCAGTTCGATACCATCCAGGCGGATTCGGTCACCGCCCTGGCCAATCGGGTGGGCGCCATGCCGCTGCCCCCCTACATTGCCCGTGAAACGGGTGATGCCCACGCCGGGCAGGACCTTGAGCGTTACCAGACCGTCTACGCGCAGCGGGACCGCCAGGTCGCAGTCGCCGCCCCCACCGCCGGACTGCATTTCACCCCCGAGCTGCTGAACACCCTCACCGCCATCGGTACGCGGACAGCCGAGCTGACCCTGCACGTGGGCCTCGGTACCTTCCGACCGATCATGACCGACTCCATCGAGGCACATGCCATCCATCGCGAGATTTATGAGGTGCCGGTCGAAACACAAACGGCGTTGTTCGATCGTACCCGACGACGGGTCGCGGTCGGGACAACCTCCGTGCGCTCCATCGAGGACTATCTCTCGCGCCACGCCGCTCCGGGCAACGCACGCTTCCTCGGCGAAGCGGGCATCTACCTCTACCCGCCCCGCGATTTTCGCGGCGTGGACGCCTTGATCACCAATTTTCATCAACCTCGTTCCACCCTGCTCTGCCTGGTCGCCGCCTTCCTCGATCCGGGTGGCACCAAGGGCATTGACCGTATCAAGGCGATCTATGCCGAGGCCGTGGCGCGCGAGTATCGTTTTTTCAGTTACGGCGACGCCATGCTCATCCTTTGAACCACTGTGTTCAACAGTTCGACAGGAAATGTGGCCTCGTCCCTTGCGCCTCCTCTCAAGGCGGGTAGTGATTCGCGTCCCTTGAAACTGCAATTTTTCTCCTCACGTATGAAAAAATCTCTCTTCGCCCTTCTCACCCTCGGCCTGATTTCCGCCGTCGGGGCCGCCCCCACCACCTGGAAGGCCGACCCGGCCCATTCCTCGATCGGGTTCAGCATCCGCCACTTCTTCGCCAAGGTGCCGGGCACCTTCTCTAATCTGGACTGCACGATCGTCTATGACGCGGAGAACGTCGGCGCCAGCAAGGCGACCGCCACCATCGTGGTGGCCAGCGTGAGCACGGACAACGAGCGCCGCGACAATCACCTGAAGACCGACGACTTCTTCTCCGCCACCACCTACCCGAGCATGAGCTGCACGAGCACGCAGTGGACCAAGACGGGCGAGAACACCTTCGACATCACCGGCAACCTCACAATCAAGGACGTCACCAAGGAAGTGACTCTGAAGGCCGAGCTGCTCGGCATGGGTCCCGGCATGGGCGGCGCCACCCTGTCCGGTTGGGAGGCCAAGACGACGCTCGACCGCACCGAATGGGGCATCACCTACGGCACCCCCGCCGTCGGCGAAGAGGTCGAGGTCACCATCAACATCGAGGCGCGGCAGGAATAACCGACCGGACATTCGACTGCTTTCGGACCGGCCCCGACGGGCCGGTCTTTGTTTTGCTCCCGAAGGATGCCCCGCCAAACTACCGCCATGAACCCGGACGACCTGCAGGCCCTCATCGAGGACGCGACTTTCGACTACACCATGGGCGAGATCGATGCCGCCCTCGCCAAGATCGACCGCGCCACCGCCGCGGACCCGACGTCGTTGCCCGCCTGGCACGCGAGCGCGGAGATCCGCTTCAACGCGCGCCGTTTTGACGAGGCCCTGGTTGCCGCCGAGAAGGCCCATGCGCTCGCGCCCGAGGATCTTTTCATCAACACGACCCTCTCCCGCATCTGGATGGAGAAAGGCGACAAGGCCGCCGCCGAGCGCTTTGGCGCCAAGGCGAAGATGCTGGGTTGGAAGGATCAGTTGAAGGAGCCGCCGGGCAGCGCCGGCGACCTGGGTTGATATGTAAAAACGAGCCCATCGGGCACGTTGCCACGCCCGTTGACAGGGGCGATTCCCCGCACCTAGCCTGCGCCGCACATGGACAAACCCGCCTACACGCTGGAGTTTGAGAAACCTCTCCGCGACCTCGCCCAGCAGCTCGACACGCTGCGGCAGCAATCCCTGGAGAACAACCTCGACCTCGGCAGCGAGATTGCCGCGATCAAGAAGAAGATCGAGGCGACCCAGCGCAGCATTTACAGCAACCTGACGCCGTGGCAGCGCGTGCAGATCGCCCGCCATCCGAAGCGGCCCTACGCCCTCGATTACATCGGCGCCATCTGCACCGATTTCCAGGAACTGCACGGCGACCGCCGGTTTGCCGACGACCAGGCCCTCATCGGCGGCACGGCCTTCCTGCACGGCGAGCCCGTCATGATCATCGCCCAGCAAAAGGGCCGCGAGACCAAGGAAAAGATCGCCCGCAATTTCGGCTCCCCCCAGCCCGAGGGCTATCGCAAGGCCCTGCGCCTCATGAAGCTGGCCGAGAAGTTCGGCCTCCCCGTGATCTGCTTCATCGACACCCCCGGCGCCTACCCTGGCATCGGTTCCGAGGAGCGTCACGTTTCGGAGGCGATCGCGGTCAACCTCCGGGAAATGGCCATGCTCCGGGTGCCATCCATTTCAGTTATTCTCGGTGAAGGCGGTTCCGGTGGTGCGCTTGGCATCGGCGTCACGGATCGGGTGCTGATCATGGAGAACAGCTACTACTCGGTGATCACCCCGGAAGGCTGCGCGGCCATCCTGTGGCGCGACGCAGCCCAGGCCCCGCAGGCCGCCGCGGCGCTGAAGCTCGACGCCGCTTCGCTCGAAAAATTCGGCATCGTCGAGGAAGTCATCAGCGAACCCTTCGGCGGTGCGCACCACGATCCCGAACAGGCCGCCGAAGCCCTGTGCTACTCCGTGCGCAAGCATCTCAATGATCTGCGTAGCCTGCCGATTGACCAATTGCTCGACGCGCGCTACGAGCGCTTCCGCCGCATGGGCGTGTTCACCGAGGCCGTCGTCGCCGACGCCGCGAATATCTGAACCTGCCGTCGGCGATGCCCGATTCTCCCGCCAGGTCACCCTGCGCTATGGTCTGAAGCCGGATACCTACACCCGGGAAAACGAAAATAAACGACGGCGTGCTGTTCAGCCTGAAGCTCGTTCAACCCAAAGGGGGCAACGAAGTGATCTGGGAGGACGCGTTGGATCCCGCGAAGACGACACAGATCGCGGCGGGCAGACCGCTCAGGTCACGATTCCGGCCCATCCCGCCGGCACGGAACTCATTCTGTCCAGTGAACCTCAAGCGAACCTGAACTTGGACTGGGCCTTCGTAGCGGGCATGTCGGTGGAATGACCCCGTCCCTCCGTACCCTCCTGTTTGCGATTCTAATTACGGCGGGAGCCTCCCTCACCGCCGCGCCCGTGGCCTCCATCCGCTATCCCCTGCCGGCGGAATTCGCCACCCCGGCAGCAACTGCCGGGACGCAGGCCTACTTCGACGGGGAGACCACCCTCCTGTCCCAGTTGCAGGTTACGCTGACTGCGATGGGACAAAACGAAAGTGTCACTGGCGGCGGTAATGCCACCGGCAAAGAAACCCTGCTGCTGGTGAAATCCGGCCAGATGGATATCGAGATCGCCGGTGGACTGCCACGGTCCATCGGTCCCGGCAGCATTGCCCTCATCCTGCCCGGGGACGATTACGCCGTTAAGGCCGGTGGCGCTGAGACCCTGGTCTACTACACCATGAGCTACCGGTCTAAATCCGGGGCCAACGCAGACCGCGGCCGGGCGGCCGGTGACTCTTTCGTGGTGGATTTTGCCGAGCTGGTTTTCCAACCGCACGACCGCGGCGGGCTGCGTAACTACTTCAATCGCGCCACCACCATGACCGAGAATTTCGAGATGCACGTGACCACGCTCAACGAGGGCATCACCAGTCATCCGCCGCACACCCACCGGGCCGAGGAGATCATTCTGATGATTCACGGCGAGGCGGAGGAACTCATCAACGGCGAGCCCCATGCGCTGGCGACCGGCGACTTCGTGTTTCTCGACTCGATGGTCCCGCACGGCATCCGCAACACCGGCGCCGGCACCTGCATGTATTTCGCCTTCCAGTGGCGCTGAGCGCGCCGGGCGGCGGCTACTTTACCACCAGCAGCTCGCAGCGCGTCGCGCGCGTAGTCGCCGGGTCGTAATCGATCAACACGCCCGACAGACGCACATCTTCCTCAGCCACCCCGAACCGCCGCGGCATGCCATCAAGAAACCGCCCCACCACCGGCTCGATCTCACGTCCCAGCACCCCGCGATAAGGTCCGGTCATGCCGACATCCGAAATATACGCCATGCCCTGAGGCCGCACCTCGGCATCGGCCGTGGCGACATGCGTGTGCGTGCCCACCACCCCCACCGCACGGCCGTCCAGGTGCCAACCGAGGGCGATCTTTTCGGAGGTCGCCTCCGCGTGAATCTCCACCAGCGCGGCATCCGCCGCCCCGGCCCCCACGGTGCGGGCCAGCATCGCGTCCGCCCCGCGAAACGGACACTCCGCCTTCATCCCCAAATACGTCCGGCCCAGTACCGTGAACACGGCCAGCCGGAAACCGTTGCGCGCCAACACCACATGATCGCGGCCCGGGCACTCGGCCGGCAGGTTCGCCGGCCGGCAGACGTGCTCAAAGTCCCCGATCTCATGCTCCCAGCCCCGTTGATCCCACACGTGGTCTCCCAGGGTGATCGCATCGACGCCCAGCCCGAGCAGGGTCTTGGCGATTGCCCCGGTGATACCCGCCCCGGCGGCGGCGTTCTCAGCGTTGGCGATCACGAAGTCCAGTTTGTGCTTCTCCCGCAGCCGCCCCACCCACGTGGCCACCTTGTCCCGGCCGGGCCGGCCTACGATGTCACCGATGAACAGGATGCGGATCATGCTCCATCTGATGCACGGTCTGCGCCCCCACCCAACCACAAAAACCACCTGGCGCCACGCCCGGGCCGGGCCGTTTAAGCGCTTGCCAGCCCCCCCTTCGGTCCGCTTTGTTGCGACTCCTTTGCCCAGACACCTACGCTCATGAAAACGTCCTCCCAGCCCACTGAATTTCCCTCGCCTGAAATCGGCCGCGAAATGAACGGTGCCGACGTCGTCGTCGAATCGCTCATTCGCGAGGGCGTGGACGCGATTTTCGCCTACCCGGGCGGCGCGTCCATGGAGCTGCACCAAGCCCTGGCCCGCACGGACAAGATCCGGACCATCCTGCCCCGCCACGAACAGGGCGGTTCCTTCGCCGCCGAGGGCTACGCCCGGGTCAAGGGCGATGTGGGCGTCTGCATGGCCACCAGCGGCCCCGGCGCGACCAACCTCGTCTCCGCCATCGCCGACGCCTACATGGACTCGATCCCGCTCGTGGCGATCACGGGCCAGGTCTACTCCAAGTTCATCGGCAAGAGCGCCTTTCAGGAGACCGATTTCTACGGCATGACCCTGCCGATCGTGAAGCACTCCTACCTTGTAATGGATGCCCACGACCTGCCGCGCGTGTTCAAGGAGGCCTTTCACCTCGCGCGCAGCGGCCGGCCCGGCCCGGTCGTCATCGACATCCCGAAGGACGTGCAGCAGGCCCGCATCACGCCGGTCTTCCCCGCCACGATCGAGTTTGCCAACCCGACGATCGCCCACGTGCCGGAAGCTTCCGACGAGGACCTCAAGCGCGTGCTCGAACTCGTGGCCGGCGCCCAGCGCCCGATGATCTACGCCGGCGGCGGCATCATCTCGGCCGAGGCCAGCGAGGAGCTGCGGGCCTTCGCCCTCGCCGCCAACATTCCGGTTGCGACCACCCTGATGGGCATCGGCGCCTTCCCGGAAACCCACGACCTTTCCCTGCACTGGTTCGGCATGCACGGCGCCGCCTACGGCAACTGGGCGGTGGACCAGAGTGATCTCCTGCTCTGCCTAGGTGCCCGTTTCGACGACCGCATCACTGGTGCCGTCGACAAGTTCGCCCCCGCCGCGCACATCGTGCACATCGACATCGACGCGTCGGAGCACAACAAGAACAAGGCCGTGCAGCTGGCCATCGTGAGCGACATCAAGTTCGCCCTCGGCCGCCTCAACCAGATCATCGCCGCCAACAAGTTCACCCCGCCCGACACCACGGCCTGGCACGAGCAGGTGCGGGCGTGGAAGCGCGACCATCCGTTCCGCTACGATGAAAGCCCGCACATCACCTCACAGGAGGCCGTGCAGGTCCTTTATGAGCTGACCAAGGGCGACGCCATCATCACCACCGGCGTGGGCCAGCACCAGATGTGGGCCGCCCAGTTTTACCGCTACGACGAACCGCGCCGCTACATCAGCTCGCTCGGTCTCGGCGCGATGGGCTTCGGCTACCCCGCGGCCCTCGGCGCCAAGGTCGCCGCCCCGGACAAACAGGTCATCGACATCGACGGTGACGGCTCGTTCGTGATGAACATCCAGGAGCTGGCCACCGCCAAGATCGAGGGTATCGCCGCCAAGGCGCTCATCCTCAACAACCAGCACCTCGGCATGGTCGTGCAGTGGGAGGACCGCTTCTACGGCAGCACCCGCGGCAACACCATCCTCGGCCACGAGCACGACATCGGCTCGCCCGACAACCCCGCCGCGCTCTACCCGGACTTCGTCAAGATCGCCGAGGGCTACGGCATCAAGGGCCGCCGCGTGATCAAGAAGTCCGAGCTGCGCGAGGCCATGCAGGAGATGCTCGACCACGACGGCCCCTACGTGCTCGACGTCATCGTCCCCTACACCGAACACGTGCTGCCGATGATCCCGGCCGGCAAGTCGGTGAAGGAAATGATCCTGAAGTGATCGGCCCGAAACCCTGATTCCGCGAACCCGGACCCTGCGGTCCGGGTTCTTTTTTTCAGGCGTTCCGGCTCACGATCAGTTTCTCCGGCCGCAGATCGGCAAACGTCGCAGGGATGCCGCCGACCCCCAGCCCGGAAACGCCGCGACCGCCAAAGGGCATCCAATCCGCCCTAAAGGCCGTGTGGTCGTTGATCATGACCGCCGCCGCCGCCAAAGCGGCCGCCATGGTTTCGCCTTGCGCGGGATCGGCAGTGAACACCGCCGCCTGAAAGGCCCACGGCAAGGCGTTCGCCCGGCCCACCGCCTCCCGCCAATCGTCAAACGGCCACACGACGGTGACAGGACCGAACACCTCCTCGGTCGCCACCTGGGTGTCCTCCGGCGGATCGAAGATGACCGTCGGGGCGTAAGTCGTTTCGCCAAGCGGTTTGCCGCCGCACCAGACCGCCGCGCCCGCCGCCCGGGCCTCGTCGACCCAGCTTGCCACCCGCTCCACTTCGCCGGGGCGGATGAGCGGACCCACCTCGGTCGTTTCGTCCTCCGGATCTCCCACGCTCAGCGCCTGGACGGCGGCCGTGAATGCCGCCCGGAACTCCGCCAGTCGCGAGCGGTGCACGTAGATCCGCTGCACGGATACGCAGACCTGGCCGGCGTGGTAGTAGCCGCCCTTGACCAGCGCCGGCACCGCCAGGCCCAGGTCGGCATCGGCGGCCACGATCACCGGCGCCACCCCGCCATGCTCCAGGGCGCAGCGGGTGCCGTCGGCGACGCGGCGGCGCAATGACCAGCCCACCTTGGCCGAGCCGATGAAGGACAGGAACGCAATCCGTGGATCGGCCACCAGCTGCGTCGCCGTTCCGTTGTTCACCAAGATCGCCCGTGCCCAAGGCTCCGGCAGCCCGGCCTCGCGCAACAGGTCGATGAGCGCGAGACAGGACAGCGGCGTTGCCGGGGCCGGCTTCACCAACACCGGGCAACCGGCCGCCACCGCTGGGCCGACCTGGTGCACGATCAGGTTCAGCGGGTGGTTGAACGCGCTCAGGGCCAGCACCGGACCAATGGGTTCGTGCACGGTGCGAGCCGTCCGGCCCTGGGTCGCTGCGTTGAGCCCCATGGGAATCTCCCGGCCGGTCTCCTCCGCCAAAACCCGCGCCGACCAAGCCAAACCGTCGGCCGCCCGTATGGCTTCGACCCGCGCGTCGGTCAGGGGTTTGCCCCCTTCCCGCGCGATCCGGATCGCGAATTCCTCGCGGCGTGACGTCAGCAGAGCGGACGCCCGTTGCAGTATGTCGATCCGTCTCGCCGGCGGCAGCGGCACGCGGTCACGATGGAGCGCCGCTGCTTCCTGCAGCCAAGCCTCGAGGTCGACCGATGAAGTCAGGGCAACGCGACCGATCTCGCGTCGATCATAGGGAGCCTCGATCGACCAAACGGCGGGGTTCATGCCCACACTGTTACCGCCGCTCCTGAAGGAGCAACAGCTCTACGCGTTTCACCTCCCGGAGCAGCCGGTTGCTGTGCATCTCCAGCCAGAACCAAACCTTCATGAACGAGATGAAGATGACCGCAAACAGCGCCAGTCCGCCCCACAGCAGCTGTTCCCGGATCTCGCCAGCGACATAAAATCGATACGTCGCCCAGCCGAAGACGCCGAGAGCCAGAATGCTCCAGACAAAAGCCATGGCGTTGGTGAAACGGTTGCGGCCACGGAAGGCGGTGATAAGTTCCTCGGCGAGGTTCGGTTCACGGGCGAGCGCATCGCCCTCTGCACTGCCCTGCAGCGCCGCGCGGATTTGTTGATCCAGGTTTTTCATGATGGGTTCCTTTCGAGGTGGGTTCTGAGTTTTTCACGGGTGTGAAAGAGGCGGGACTTCACCGTGCCGGCGGGCACGCCGAGTACCTCGGCCACTTCGCCGACCGAAAGCCCTTGGTGATAAAACAGGTGCAACAACTGCCGATCATCGGGCGTAAGTCGGTCAATTACCTCCCGCAAGTGCTGCAGGTCATGGCGGGGAGCTGCGGCGATCGCATCGGGGGGAGGCGCCGATGCCAGCAGGTCACGACGGTGGCGTTCCAGCTGCCGGCGGCGCACCCAATCGGCCCCCCGCCGCTCCACGATGCGCATCGCCCACGCGGGAAAGCGGGCCGGATCATCGAGCCTGCCCAGGCCGCGGGCGATGGCGACCAAGGCGTCCTGCATCACTTCCTCGGCATGCTGGGCATGCTCCACCCGCACCCGGGCCAGTCGCTGCAGGTCGGCCGTCCACAGCCCATACAGGTCGCGGAACGCCCGTTCGTCACCGGCCTGCGCGGCGAGCACGAGCCACTCGGTGTAGACTTGGCGGGAATCGCGGTGCATCGGCTTTCAACCAAAGGTCGGGCATGCCCGACCTTTGGTTCATAAAAACACCCAACCTAACGACCTATGTCACCGTTGGCTACGCCGATGCAGGCCACGGCCCGGTCAGGGCCACGGTGTAGCCAGGGTTCTGCACATTGAAGAACAGGGTGGAACCGTCCGGTGAAAAGCACGCGCCGGCCAGTTCCTGCCCGGCGGTGCGATTCTCCGCGAAGATGTAGAATTCCCCTTCCGGGGTGATGCCGATCAGTCGGCACTTCCCACTGGTGTCCTCACAGACAATCAGGTCGCCCCACGGGGCAATGGTCACGTTGTCGCAGTTGCGAAGCAGCGCAGTGTCGTTGGGCTCGGCGAACAATTCCAGGGTGCCGGGCTGTTCGGCTTCCCGGGCGGTGCCTTCGTAAGGGCTGGGGCGATATCGAAAGATCTGGCCGTGGGTCATGGCGCCGCCTGACGTCATGGCAAAGTAGGCCGAATCGTTGCCCCACCAGGCCCCCTCGCCGCGCGCAAAGAGCGCGGCACCCGCTGCCCGGCCGCGCAGACGCAGGTCGAGCTTGGGGGCTTCGGGATCATCCAGATCGATCCACCGCACCGCCATCGGCCGGCCAACCGGAATGATGTGCGGGCCGCCCATCCAGTTGCGGGTGTCCGCGTTTTCGAGGTCGACCAGCGCGAGCACCTGCAAACGCCCGCCGGCGGCCAGCCGGCCCGGCTCATCCGGCAGAAACCGGTACAGCAGGCCGTCGCCCAAATCCTCGGTCTGGTAAACCGCGCCCGAGGCCGGGTCGACCGCCACCGCTTCGTGGCGGAATCGCCCCATCGCCTTCAACGGCACCGGCGCGACCAGGCCGGGTTCGGCGGACGGGGTGACTTCAAAATTATAGCCGTGCCATTCCTCCTCGTTCGGCTCGCGCTGGGCATTGACCTCCTCGCAGGTGATCCAAGTACCCCACGGCGTGGGCCCACCGGCACAGTTGCGCTGGGTGCCGACCAGACTGAGAAAGTGCCGCTCCAACCGCTGGTTGGCCGTGTCATACACCAGCGTCGTGGTGCCGCCGATACACGGCAGCACGCCCCGCCCGCGATCATAGATGTGAGACGGTTCCACCCGGCCGAGGCGCTCCGCCTCCGGACCGAAGGGACTGCGATTGGTCCACGCGCTTTCCAGCTCGTGATTGCGCACCAACAGAGTTTGGCCGGCAGGCCCGGGAAATGCCGCCATGCCATCGTGTCCGCCGGGTACCAGCAATCCGTCCACCATCTCCTCACCGGTGCGGGACACGACCGTGTATTTGAATCCCGCCGGGACATTGATCAGACCGGCCGGGTCATCGACCAGCGGGCCGAACCCCACCCCCGCACTGGGCGTGTCCAGCGCGGCGGCCAACGGACTGTTGACGAGTGCGCGAAGCCCGACGAATCCGGCGGAATACAAACCGGCAGAGCGGAGAAAGTCTCGACGGGAACTCATGACTACACCGTGCCGGGCCTTGACACGTTGTCAAAGACCCAGACCGGCGTCACCCGGAGTTTGCGTAACCTGTTCACCGCGCTGGGGTGCGCATCGGATAATCGGTGTATCCCTCCGCTCCGCCGCCGTAGAACGTCGCCGGATTCGGCTCCGTCAACGGCACGCCTTCGGCCAGGCGCTCCGCCAGATCCGGGTTGGCGATATACAGCCGCCCCCAGGAGATGGCGTCCGCCTCCCCGGCAGCAAGCAGGGCGGGCGCTGCCGGCGGTTCGATCTCGTCATTGAGAATAAACGGACCGCCGAACTCCGCCTTGATCAACGGGGCGACCCGAGGTTGCTCCCGGGTCTCGCGCACAAAGATAAACGCGACGCGACGACGCTTCAGCTCGCGCGCCACCTGACCGAAAATCGCTGCCGGGTTGGAATCATGGATGTCGTTGAATCCCCCCCGCGGCGCCAGATGAACACCGACCCGATCCGCCCCCCAGACGGAAATCGCCGCATCGGTGACCTCGAGCAGGAAACGGGCCCGGTTCTCGACCGAACCACCCCACTCATCGGTGCGTTGATTGGTGCCGTCCTGCAGGAATTGGTCGACCAGATAGCCATTGGCTCCGTGGATTTCGACGCCATCGAAACCGGCAGCCTGGGCGTTGGCGGCTCCGCGCCGGAAATCCTCGATGATCACCAAAATCTCCTCCGCCTCCAGCGCGCGCGGCGTTTCGTAGTCTTTCAGCGGTCGAATGCCGGAGACATGCCCGGCCGGCCGGATTGCCGACGGTGCGACCGGCACTTCCCCGTTCAGATAATAAGGATCTGAAATGCGGCCGACATGCCAGAGCTGCAGAAAGATCCGTCCTCCCTGCGCATGCACCGCGGCGGTCACCTGCTTCCAGGCGGCCACCTGGGCTTCCGACCAGATGCCAGGGGTGTCCGGATAGCCCACGCCCTGCGGGGAAACCGCCGTGGCCTCGGTGAGGATCAATCCGGCGGAGGCCCGCTGGGCATAGTAGGTCGCCGCCAAGTCCGAGGGCACCCGGCCCGGTCCGGCCCGGCAACGGGTGAGCGGCGCCATCACAACGCGATTGGGCAAAGTGAGATCGCCGATCACCAACGGATCGGTCAGACGCGGAACGGAGGCCATGACAGTCGGGTTGCGGCTACGATCAGGCGGCCGCGACGAGGCGATCGACTTCGGTCAGGATATCCTCGGCGGAGCGCAGGCCCACGAGTCGGCCGACGACTTCGCCCCGCCGGAAAAACACGATCGTGGGCAGGGCCCGCACCTTCCAGGCGTACGCCAGGTCAGGGTCCACCTCGGTATCAACCTTGGCGACGGTTAGGACATTTTCCCGCGCTTGGGCAACCTGCTCGATGATCGGGGCCAGCGCCTTGCACGGACCGCACCAACCGGCCCAGAAATCGACTGCGATCAGTCGATCGGCCGATGCCTGCAGCACGACCTCCTCAAAATCTGCCGCGGTGACCGCGGGCAATGAAACTGCTGTGGATGACATAATAGTTGACCAATTGTCTAGTAATCGTGGAACGCAAGTCGGGTTCGGTGATTTTTTGAGGTCAATTCGACCCCGCCGGCCCGCGGCCATTCCTTAGGCGAGCGCTCCGGCCGGCTCCGCCGTGCGCACTTGCAGGTGCTCACACATGCGATCCGCCAGGTTCTCGAGGTAGGCCAGATCATTGTGCAGACGGGCCTGCGCCGTCATGCCTTCGAAAAACGCCATGGCGCAGCGCGCCTTCTCCGCCGGATCGCCCGGGGGAATTTGGCCCAGCCGCTGGGCATCGGCGATGGCACTCTCCCAATACTGCCGCTTGCGGCTCAGGATATCGCACACCTTGCTGCAAATCGCCTCATCCTGAGCGCAGAGCTCGGACCCCACCGAACAGAGCGGACAGCCGAGTACCCGACCACGCTCCTGTTTCATCCGGCTCTGGTGGCGGAAAGCTTCCTCACAGCGGCGACGGATACGCTCCACCGGCGGCAGGGAGGCGGAAAACACCTCGTCCAGCATGGTCCGATGCCGCTCCCACATGCGCTCCAACGCCTGCACCGAGAGGTCGGATTTGGAGGAGTAAAAATAGTAGAAACTCCCCTTCCGTACGTCCGCCCGCTTACAGATGTCATCGATCGTGACCGCGCCGTAACTCTCCTCCCACATCAGTGCGAGGACGGCGTCCATCAATCGTTCCTTGGCATCGCTGGTGCGTCCCATGTTGGGGGACCATAGTTGACTCCCCAGTCAAATCAAGCGGCGGGTCACCTTTCTGTAACCCGCGGATCCGTCGGTTCCGGCCCGGCCCACCGCCCCGCCAAAGTGCCGCAGATAAACAACTGCAACGGGTGGTAGAGCATGATCGGCAGCAGGATCAGGCCGAGGCCCGGGTGACTGCCAAAGATGAGTTTCGCCAGCGGGACCCCGGTCGCGAGGGTCTTTTGCGCCCCACAGAAGGCCAGTACCGTGCGGTCCGTTGCCTCAAAGCGCAGGCGGCGCCCCAGCCAGACCGCTCCGGCCAGGGCGAGCAGCAGAAAGGCCACCACCCCAACCGCGGCGGTCAGGAACGTGGTCCAGCGGTGCGCGCTCCAGAATCGCGCCACGACCGAATCGCAAAACGCCGCATACACGATGAGGAGAATCACGGCGTTGCTCGTGTGACTCAGCGCTTTGCGCCGCGCATCGGCCCATGTCTCAAGTCCCACCCGACGCAGGACCTGGCCCACCAACAACGGCAGCAGTAACAACAGCCCGACCTGCCGCAGCACGCTGCCCAGCGGCTGGACCTGATCCGTCGCGTGCAACAGCCACGTCACCCAGGCCGGGGTGATGAACACGCCGATGACATTCGACAGCACGGCATTGAAAATCGCTGCCGCCACGTTGCCGTTGGCGACCGTCGTCAAGGCCACGGACATGACGATCGTGGAGGGCAGCACCGCGAGAAACAGGAATCCGACCCGCAAGTCCGGCGCCAGGCGGGATCCCACCAACGCATCCAGCGCGATCCCCAGCAGCGGCAGTACCACGAAGGTGTACCCCTGCACGGCCGCATGCAGCCGCCAGCGTTTGGCCCCGGCCTTGAGCGCCGACGCCGGCAGCGTCAGGCCCTGGCAGAAGAAGACAAGGGCCACCGCCACCTTGGTGGTAACCTCAGCCTTCAGCCAACCGCCTTTGGCGCCCGCTTCCGGCAAGACCCAGGCCAGCGCCACCGCCAGCGGCATCCCCAGCATGAACCAATTCTTCCGCACCCAGGCCGCCATGGCTTACGCTTTCCTCCTCTCCCGCGAACGTCGGAGGATCGCGAGCAGCTCTTCCCGTCCTTCCAAGCGCAAGCCCCACACCAACGCGCCATAAGTCAGGCCCCCCAGTGGGATCAGCCCGGCCAACCGGATCAAGTCCGCCCCCCAGCCCGATCCCCAGCTGAAGCTGAAACGATATCCGGAGAACACCACGGCCGCCATGCCCGCCGTCGCGAGCACGATCTTGGCCACATCCGGCAGGATCGCGCCAAACCGCAGTTCCGGGCGATGATGCGACAACTGGTGCTGCAGGTAGTAAGCCTGCAAAACCACCGCCACGTTACTGGCGACCGCGAGCCCCAGCGTGGAGAGCGGCCCCATCAGCAGCAGGCTCAGGCCCACATTGACCCAGAAACTCAGCAGTGCACCCCGCACCGGCGTACGTGTGTCCTTCTCGGCGTAGAACGCCCGCAGCATCAGGTTGACGAAGGCCAGGACGGGCAACCCCGCGGCGAACACCATCAGCACCGGCACCGTCAGTGCCGTGTCCTCGGCCGAAAAGGCCCCGCGCTGAAACAGCACCCGCACAATCGGCGTCGCCAGCACCATAAGGCCGACCGCCGCCGGCACGTTGATGGCGAGCACCAACCGCATGCCCTTGCGATAGGCGGCTCCCATCCCCGCCCAGTCCTGGCGCGCGGCAAAACTGGAGATCAGCGGAAACACCACCGTGGTCACTGATATCGCGAACACCCCGATCGGCAGCTCGATCAGGCGCGTGGCCAGATTGAGCACCGCCACCGCTGATTCGTTGAGCGACAGCCCGATGAAGCGCGACACCGCCATGTTGATGAGGTAAACCGCCGAACCCAGCACCGTCGGGCCCATCAGCCACAACATGCGGCGCACCGCCGGACTGGCGGTGAAATCCACCCGCGGCCGCCAGCCTTCGCGCCAGAGGGCGAGAGCCGGGCCGAGCAATTGGCAAAGTCCGCCGACCAGTACCCCCGCACACAGCCAGTTCATCCGCACCGCGTCGTCGGCAATTCCCGTCGCGTAGGTCGCTCCGCCAAGGAAGGCAATGATGGCCAGATTCAGCCACACCGGACTCAACGCCGGCGCCGCGAATTTGCCCAGGGTCTGCAACGCCGCGCTCAGCGCCGCCGACAGGCAGATGAAAACCAGGTAGGGAAACAGCACCACCGCCAGACCCGCCGCCTGTCGCCAGCGCTGGGCCTTCTCCGCCACCTCCGTCCAGGAGTCCAGCACGTTGGACCCCGCCACGCCGGCCAGCCCCGCCATCGCCACCACCACGATCACGCCGGTGGCCAGGCCTACCCAGCTGGAGACCTGGTTGACCAACCTGAACGCGCGCTCCCGCGAACCCGTCTCCAATTCCTCGCTGAGCGTCGGCACCAGGGCCGCCGTGAGCGCGCCCTCGCCGAGGAAGCGGCGAAACAGGTTCGGCAACGTGAACGCCATCACGAATGCCGAGGCCCAGGCGGTCGTGCCAAAGACCGCCGTGATCAGAATGTCGCGTGCCAAACCCAACACCCGCGACGCCACCGTCAAAACGGAGACAATCCCGAAGTTCTTGAGATTGCTGGACATGGCGCAGTTGTCGCCCGCTCCCCCGGGCCAGACAAGAGCGAACACGACCCCCCTGTCGCAACCACGCCATTCACGCTCGCATCGGTTCGCTGAGATACCGACCGGAGTTCCGCGGGCATTGACGCCTTTCGTCGCGGTCAGCACCGTGACCGCCGATCCATGTCGATGCTGAACAGTCTCACCGCCAAGCTACAGCGCCATCCCAAGCGGATCGTGTTTCCCGAGGGAGCGGACGAGCGTATTCTGCAGGCCGCCCGACAGTGGGTGACGCGTAAACTCGGCGTGCCCATTCTGCTGGGGGAGCGCACCGCCATCAAGGATCATGCCCGGCGGCTCGATCTGAACACCGAGGGCATGCGGCTGCTCGATCCGCTGCGCAGCAACGACTTCGATGCCCTCGCCGCCGAGCTGCAGCAGCGCCGCGCGGCCAAGGGCATGACGCTGGCGGAGGCACGCACCGCCCTCAACGACAACAGCACCTACGCCACCATGATGCTGCAGACCGCCCAGGCCGACGCGCTGGTCGGGGGCGCCACCCTCACCGCCTCGTCCGCCCTGCGCCCGCTCTTCCAGATCATCCCCAAGCTGGAGCACGTCACCACCGCCTCCTCGTTGATGATCATGAGCTTCGACGAAAAGACCGTGGGCAGCGGCGGCACCCTCTTTCTCGCCGACTGCGGTGTTATTCCCGAGCCGGACGCCAGCCAGTTGGCCGACATCGCGATTTCAACCGCGGTCATCGCCCGTCACCTGACCAACGAGAAGCCGCGCGTGGCCCTGCTGAGCTACGCCACCAGTGACACCTTCAACCACCCGGCCGTGCGCAAGGTCGTCGAGGCCACCGCCCTCGCCCAGCAACGGGCCCGCGCCGCCGGCATCGCCGCGGAAATCGACGGCCCGCTCCAGGCCGACGCGGCGTTGGACGCCTATGTGGCCCGGACCAAGCAGGTCGACTCCGCGGTGGCCGGTCGGGCCAACGTGCTGGTCTTCCCCGACCTCGCCAGCGGCAACATCGGTTTCAAGCTCGTGCAGCACATCGCGGGGGCCAACACCTACGGCCAGATCGTCACGGGCCTGAGCAAGCCGGCCGCCGAGATCAGCCGCGGTTCCAGCGCCCACGATGTCTTCGGTGCGGCGGTGGTGTGCGGCGTGCTGTCCATCGATCGCGAAATCCTCTTCCCCGGCTCCTGAGCGCCGCTGCCGTTGCCTGCATGCAAACCGATTTTCTGCCCACGCCCAATCCCTTCACCCAGCCGGCACTGCCGCTGCTGAAGGCCCCGACTAACACGCAGACCCAGCGCGTCTTCGTCGCCGCCACCCGCATGAACGACGGCAAGACGACCACCTGCCTCGGCCTGTTCGCCGCGCTGCAGGCCACCTTTCCACGCGTCGGTTTCATCAAGCCCATCGGCCAGCGCTTTATTGAAGTCGAGGGCCACAAGATCGACGAGGACTCGGTGCTGCTCGACACGATCTACAAAGTCCGCGTCCCGATCGAGAGCATGAGCCCCGTGGCCATCGATGGCACCTTCACCCGCCGCTACCTGAAGTCGCCCGCGGAGGTCTTGCCGCGCCTGGAGGACATGATCTGCCGGGCGTTCGACCGGGTCTCGTGGGAAAAGGATTTCACCCTCATCGAGGGCACCGGCCACGCCGGCGTCGGCAGCGTGTTCGATCTCTCCAACGCCCGCGTCGCCAAGCTGCTCAACGCCAAGGCCATCATCGTGTGTCCGGGTGGCATCGGCCGGCCCATCGACGAAATTGCCCTCAACAAGGCCCTGTTCGATCAGGTCGGGGTCGATGTGGTCGGCGCCATCCTCAACAAGGTTGAGGAGGACAAGATGGACATGATCGCCGACTACGCCGGCCGCGGCTTGGAGCGGCTGGGTGTGCCACTGCTGGGCGTGCTGCCGATTCAGAAAGTGCTCTCCGCCCCCAACCTTTCCCAGATCGCGGAACACATCGACGGGCGCTGGATCAACGCCCGGGCCGGTGCGGCCAAAGTCCGCGTGGAGCGCCTCGTGGTTGGGGCCATGACGGCCAAGGGCATCGTGGAGCACCTGCAGCCGGGCACCGTCATCATCACGCCGGGCGACCGCGACGACATCATCCTCGCGACCATTTCCGGCGCGCAGCTGTCACCTACCGATACCGTGGCCGGCATCATCCTGACCAACGACATCCCGCCCCACCCCAAGCTGCGCGAACTGCTTGCCCGCACCAATATTCCCGTGCTCACCGCCGCGGGCGAAAGCTACACCATCACGTCAAAAATCAACGGCATGACGGTGAAGACTCAGCCGCAGGACTCCGACAAGATCCCCGTGATCAAGCGCCTCATCATGGAGCACGTGGGCATGGACAAACTCATCACCGCGATCGGCGATCCGGTGGGCAAGCGCTGAGACGATTGCGGGCATCGCCCGCCATCAGCCGCTCAACGACGCACCAGCACGAGCTCGTTGCCCTCCACGGACACCTCGCTCAGGGCACCCCAGGCGCTTTGCAGCTCCTCGGGAAATTCCTGACCGGACAGGACCTGGCCCATCACGATGTCGGCCACCACCGGTAGGCGATGCGCCGCCAGGCCGCCGATCATCAGGCTGTCGGGGGCAAATACGAAGCGGTCACCCGACTTCTCAAAACCACCGCGGGCCTGCACGATGATCGAGCGGTTGAGCCCGAGCAGGCTGAAGGTGCACGGCAGGCCGATCTGCAGCGCATCGTCGGCCACGCGAAAGTTGACGCTGTCGACCTTCAGGAGTCCCGACTCATCATCCTCCCCGTCCGGGTTGGCCTGAGAGGACGCGATCCAGGCGTTGAGTTCCTGTTCCGAAAGCCGGATTTCCGTCGCCCCGCCCTCGACCAGCAGTTGCCGCTTGCGCATGGACTGGGCCCGAGCCGCCCCGCTCTCCGAACCCGTCACGTAGTAGACCACGCCCTTTTCAGGTTCCGCCGGCATCGAACGAACACTCTGCACAGGCTGAACCGCCAGATAGCCGGCCGCGATCACGGCCCCGAGCAACAGGCTCAGGCAGGCACCGAGGGTGATTTCTAACAAACTGGGACCGTTGCTTTCGGGTTTCGTGGCCATGGCGGGAGTGAGTTGCGGACGGAGGGTCAGGCTGCCGCGGAACCGGACTTGCTGTCGGATTTCGTATCGGCCTTGGCAGGGGTGGATTCAGACTTGGAACCACCCTCACCGCCAGCTTTTGCCGGCTGGTTTTTGTAGTCGGTGATGTAGAAGCCGGAGCCCTTGAAAATCAACCCGGCGCCCCCGCCCACGCGCCGCTTCACCTTGCGTTTGCGGCACTTCGGACAGACCGCAATGGGCGGGTCCTTCATGGAGTGAAAAGCCTCGAACTCGTGGTTACAGGCGGTGCAGGCGTAGTCGTAAGTAGGCATGGATAAACCGGTCCTCGAAAACCAATCCGGTCAAAAAATCAAACCCGCACGCCTCCCTTGCGCGCTTCCTCCATGAAACGGAAGGCGGCGGCAAAATAGGTCCAGGCGGCGGCCAGACCGGCGAAAATGGTGAAGGTCATCAGCGGATAGCCGGCCGCCAGCAGGCCGATCAGGGCCAGGGTGGGCAGCACAAACCGACCGCGCGAGGTGCGCAACATTGCGCCCAGCACGGCCAGCCGGAAGGCATCGGCGTATTCCTCGCGCTTCTGGTATTGGTAGATGCCCGCCGCCGTCAGCGCCGGGGCGACCAGCACCGCCGGCACCAGTGGCAGATAGACAAATGCGCCGAAGGCCAGCAGCCGCAGCGGCCAGGTAAACACCCACGCCACCGCGATCGGCAGCACCCCCAGCGCCAGGAAAATCACGAACGCCGCAATGCCGTCACTGAACAGTCGCCGCCAGTCTCCCCACTCCGGCAACGTGACCGCATCCCCCCGGTGGGCGCGCTCGATCAGGGCGTAAAGATAGCCGAAGGCGAAGAAGTGCGCAACCGGCACCACCAGCAGCAGCGCCCCGACAATACATTTGAGGAACCACGACGAGTCGGCGAAAAGGCGTTTGCAAACAAGTTCCAGGGTCGGCATCTCGGCGGGAAAAGTTGTCCGGACCGTAGCGGCCCCCCGATGGATGTCACAAACAAATTAACCGAGCTGGTCGCCCGCGTCGAAACCGGGCTCAACCAACATGTTCCGGCGGCGGACACGCGTCCGGCCCGTTTGCACGCGGCCATGCGCTACAGCCTTGAGGCCGGCGGGAAACGCCTGCGACCCGTGCTGGTGCTGGCGAGCGCGGAACTCGGCGGTGCCGCACCGGAGGCTGCCCTGCCCGCCGCCGTGGCGGTCGAGTGCCTGCACACCTATTCGCTGATTCATGACGACCTGCCGTGCATGGACAACGACGACCTGCGGCGCGGCCGCCCGACCGTGCACAAGGCGTTCGATGAAGCCACCGCCCTGTTGGCCGGCGACGCACTGCTCACCCACGCCTTCGCGCTGCTGGCCGAGGCCTACGCCGGCCAGCCCGCCCTCGCCCATGCGCTCAGCCGCGAGCTTGCGGCCACCGCCGGCAGCCAACGGCTGATCGGTGGCCAGATGGCCGACCTCGAGGGCGAAGCGAAGGGTGACGCCACCGCCGAGGAGCTGGAGTTCATTCACCTCAACAAGACCGCGGCCATGATCGAGACCTCGCTCGTGCTCGGCGGCCTGGTGGCCGCGGCCGATGCCCCGGCCTTGGCCGGGCTGCGCCAGGCCGGTCGCCATCTCGGACTCGCCTTCCAGATCGTCGACGACGTCCTCGATGCGACCGCCGATACAGCCACCCTCGGCAAGACCGCCGGCAAGGACGCCGCGGCCGCGAAAACAACCTACGTGCGACTGCACGGCGTCGAGGCCTCACGCCGCTTCATCACCGAGCAAACCGACGCGGCGATTTCCGCGCTGGAGACGGTGCCGGGCGATTCCGCTTTTCTGCGCGCCCTGGCCCGGCAGATGGCCGGTCGCGCGAGCTGATTTTTGCAACTTCGCCCTGGCTTGGAGGGTAATGATGGCATAATACATCAACCCAATTTCACCGCCCCGTTCCCATGTCCGCTCCCATTGACATCACTCCGGCCGCCCCGATCGACGGCAGCCAGAAACTGCTGATCATCCTTTCCCACGCCTCGATCCTGCTGGGCTTCCCCATCGTGGTGCCTCTGATCATCTATCTGGTGACGCGCGATGACCGCGGCATCGTCGCCGCCCACGCGGCCGAGGCGCTCAATTTTCACCTCAGCTACTGCCTGTGGGGCATCGTCTGCGCCGTGCTCACGATCATCGTCATCGGCGTGCCGCTGGCCATCGCCCTGGGCATCGCCTCCTTCGTGCTCGCCCTGATCGGCATCATCAAGGCCGCGCAGGACGAGTTCTACCGCTATCCCCTGACGGTGCGGTTCGTGGGCAACTGAGGCCGAGGTCGGCGCCGAATCGGGCTCAGCTCGCCTTTGAGGCCGATTTCACCAGATCGACAAAACTGCGGGCCTCGAGCGAGGCGCCGCCGATCAGGCCGCCGTCGATGTCGGGCTGCGCCAGCAGTTCGGGCGCATTGGCCGGCTTCATCGAACCGCCGTAGAGGATCCGCATCTTGCCCGCGACGGAGGCGGTAAAGAGCTTGGTCAGCAGGTTGCGGATGAAGGCGTGCACCTCCTGCGCCTGTTCGGTCGTGGCAACCTTGCCCGTGCCGATGGCCCAGACCGGTTCGTAGGCGATGACAACGTTGGTCGCGAGCTCCTTGCTCACGCCCTCGAGGGCGCCTTCGAGCTGGGTTTTCACCACCGCCAGGGTCGAGCCGGCCTCGCGCTCGGCGAGGGTCTCGCCCACACAGACGATGGGCTTCAGCTCAGCCTTGAGCGCCGCCAGAGTCTTCGCGTTCACGAACGCATCGACCTCACCAAAGTAGGACCGGCGCTCGCTGTGACCGAGAATGACGTAGCTGGCGAAGAGCGCGCGCAGCATCTCGGCGGAAACCTCACCCGTGTAGGCGCCGCTGCGCTCCGGGTGCATGTTCTGGGCGCCCAGTTTGACGCTGGAGCCGTCGAGGGCCTTACCCACGGATTCGAGCGAGGTGAACGGGGGACAGACGACGACGTCGACATCGGTCGAGCGTCCGACCTCGGTCACGATGTCGGCCACCAGGTCGGTGGCCTCACTCGAGGTCTTGTTCATCTTCCAATTACCGGCGATGAGTTTCTTGCGGATCATGATGGTCGAGGGGGGATGAGCAGCGTGCCTGCCGAAGCGGCATCAGCCAACGAGAAATGCGACACCCGGCAGCGTTTTGCCTTCGAGAAACTCCAGACTGGCGCCGCCGCCGGTGGAGCAGTGCGAGACCTTGTCGGCCACGCCGAACTTCTTGGCCGCCGTCGCCGTGTCGCCGCCGCCCACGACGGAGGTCGCACCCGCCGCCGTGGCTTCGGCCACGGCCGCCGCCATCGCCTTGGTGGCGCCGGCGAACTTGTCGAATTCGAACACCCCGGCCGGACCGTTCCAGATGATGGTCTTGGCCGACAGGATCGCCGCGCGGTAGCGCTCGATCGACTTCGGACCGGCATCGAGGCCCTGCCAGCCGGCGGGAATGCCCGTGGCGTCGTCGGCCGGCTGCGTATTGGCCTCGGGCGAGAAGTCGTCGGCACACACGTAGTCGACGGGGAAAATGAGTTCCACGCCTTTGGCGGCGGCCTTTTCGACCAGTTCACCGACGATTTTGGAGCCGGCCTCGTCAAAGAGACTGTCGCCGATGGCCATGCCATTGAGCTGCTTCTTGAAGGTGTACGCCATACCGCCGCCGATGATGATCTTGTCGGCCTTTTCCAGCAGGTTGGTGATGAGTGGGATCTTGTCGGCGATCTTCGCGCCACCGAGGATGGCGAGCAGCGGGCGCTCGGGGTGATCGAGCACCTTGGCGAAAGCGTTGAGCTCGGCCTCCATCAGGAAGCCCGCGGCCTTCTCGGTCAGCGCCACGCCGACCATGGACGAGTGCGCGCGGTGGGCCGTGCCGAAGGCGTCGTTGATGAACACATCACCAAGCTGGGTGAGGCTGGCCCGGAAGGCGGCGACCGCCGCCGGATCCGCTTTGGTCGACGAACCGTCCTCGTTCTTGGCCTTGCCTTCCTCCTCGATGTGGAAACGCAGGTTCTCGAGCAGCAGCACCTGGCCGGGCTGGAGCGCCGCCGCCTGGGCCTCCACCACCCCGCCCACACAATCATCGGCGAAGGTCACCTCGCGGCCGAGCAGCTTGGCAAGTTCGGCGACCACCGGCTGGAGCGTGTACTTCGGGTTCACCTGGCCGTTGGGCCGGCCGAGGTGGCTCATCAGCACCACCGACGCGCCCTGGTCGAGGACGTATTGGATCGTGGGCAGCGCGGCGACGATGCGCTGGTTGTTGGTGATGGCGCCGGTGGCCTTGTCCTGCGGGACATTGAAGTCGACGCGGATCAGGGCGCGTTTGCCGGCAAGCTTGAGGTCACGGATGGATTTGAAGGCGGGCATGGGTGGAAAAAAGAAGGACCCACGGAACACACGGAAGACACGGTAGATTTTCTAACATCCGTGTGTTCTGTGTGTTCCGTGGGCCGGAACCGTTGGGAAGGATCAGAGCGCGGCGGCGATCTTCTTGGCGAGGTCGACGACGCGGTTGGAGTAGCCCCACTCGTTGTCATACCAGCTCACCAGCTTGAAGAACTTGCTGTTGAGCTCGATCGACGAACCGGCGTCGTAGATCGACGAGAGCGGGTCGTGGATGAAGTCGGAGGAGGCGACCTCGTCCTCGGTGTAGCCGAGGATGTCCTTGAGATAGGTCTCGGAGGCCTTCTTGAGCAGGCCGTTGATCTCGGCCAGCGAGGTCTCCTTGACGGTCTTCACGGTCAGGTCGACGGCGGAGACGGTCGGGGTCGGCACGCGGAAGGCCATGCCGGTGAGCTTGCCCTTGACCTCGGGGCAGACGAGGCCCACCGCCTTGGCGGCACCGGTGGTGGACGGGATGATGTTGATCGCGGCGGCGCGGCCCCCCTTCCAGTCCTTCTTGGAAGGACCGTCGACCGTCTTCTGGGTCGCGGTGTAGGAGTGGACGGTCGTCATGAGGCCTTCCTCGATGCCGATGCCTTCCTTAAGCAGCACGTGCACGAGCGGCGCGAGGCAGTTCGTGGTGCAGGAGGCGTTGGAAATGAGGCTGGTGTTAGCGATGTCGAGGGTGCCGTCGTTGACGCCCATCACCACGGTGGCGACGTCGCCCTTGGCCGGCGCGGAAATGATCACCTTCTTGGCGCCGGCGGACAGGTGGCCGGCGGCCTTCTTGTCCTCGGTGAAGAGACCGGTCGACTCGATCACGAGGTCGACACCGAGCTCGCCCCACGGCAGCGCGGCCGGGCCCTCGCGCACGGCGAGAACCTTGATCTCCTTGCCGTTGACGACGAGGACGTCGTCCTCCGCCACGTCCGGCGAGGACTTCTTGCTGCTGACCGTCCCGGAGAAGCGTCCCTGGGTGGAGTCATACTTGAGCAGGTAAGCGAGGTTGTCGGCGGGAACGAGGTCGTTCACGGCCACAACGTCGAGCGTGTCGCCGAGCAAGCCTTGCTCAACGAGGGCGCGAAATACTAGGCGCCCGATGCGACCGAAACCATTGATGCCAACTTTAACTGCCATGGGTCTCTCCAATTCTATGTGAGGTTATGTGCTGTTTCAGGTGAAGCGCGTCCGGCGGACGCGAGGAACGCGAAGAAAAAAACGGCCGATTCCCGAAAGCAAGGGGGTTTTGGCTGCATTCCGGTGACAGACCATGAACAGCCTCCGGAACTGCATTAATCATGCCGGACCCAGAGGCCGCAACCGAGGCCGGGCACCCAGAGGCGCAGCTCCAGCGGTCCGCCGGCAGCAGGTCGGACGTTTGACACAAATCGTTCATGATCAGCGACCAAGCGCCAATTCCGGCTGGCCACTGCCGGATCAAGATCGATTTCGACATCGTCGCCGGTCGGGTTGAGCGCGAGCAGGATCTGCTCGGGACCGGCGGAATTGTCCGCATTGAAAAGCACCGCCCCTGCCAGCGAGTCTGTTGCAAACCAGAAGCGGAAAAACGTTTCCGTCGCCCGCGAGTAGTGCCGCAACAACCGGCCGGTCTCGGACCTTCGGAAGGCGATCCAGTCGGCGAAGTAGGCGTGGGTGCCGGCGTAGCGCTGCAGGCGGCGGTAGTAGAGCGCGTTGAGGTCGCCCCGCTGGTAGGTGTTGTTCACCCCGTGCTTCGAGCGCAGGAAATCCTGTCCCGCCGATAGCATGGGAATGCCGATGGAGGAGAACAACAGCGCCGCCATCAGGTGGGCGCGACGGCGGTCGTTGGGCGTGGGCAGAAATCCGCTGCCGTCGGCATTCTCGGTCACCTCGTCGACCCAGGTGCGGTCGTCGTGCGACTCGACGTAGTTGACCGTCTGGGCCGGCCAGTGGGCGAAATACCACGGCGAACCCTTCAGGTAATACTCAAAGGTCTCGCGGGTGCCGTGCCCGCGCACCCACTCCTTGGCGAAGCGACGGTATCCGTCGTTCCAAGACGCCCAGCCGGTCTCGCCCAGGGCCCCGGCAATATGGCCGCGAAAACTCCAGGGCTCGGCGATGAGCACCACGTCCGGCTTCGCCCGCTTGAGCGCAAGCTCGATCTGGCGCAGCACGTCGCCCCCCAGCAGCTCCGCCAGGTCGAACCGGAAGCCGTCGACGCCATACGTCTCCATCAGGTGGAGACAGCTGTCGATGATCAGGCGCGTCGCCATCGCCGAGCGTGCCCGCAGGTCGTTGCCGCAGCCGCTCCAATTCGACAGACCGCCCTGCCCGTCGACCTCGAAGTAATAGAGCTTGTCGATGAACATCAGGTGGCCGGGCACCCCCACGTGGTTGTAGACCACATCGAGGATCACCGCGATGCCGCGCCGGTGAAACGCCGCCACCACTTCCTGCAGTTCGCGGATGCCCGAGGCCTTCGCCGGTTCGAGCGCGTAGCTGCTCTCCGGGGCGAAGTAGTTGTTGGTCATGTAGCCCCAGTGGTATTCCTCCACGGTCTCATTATCGAACTCCTGCACCGGCTGCAGCTCGACGCAATTGACCCCGAGCTGGCTCAGGTAGAACGGGTCGCTGTCGATCCATTTGCGCAGTCCGCCAAAACCCCGCCGCTCCGCTTCCGTCGCCACAATGGGTGCATGGGCCACCAGATCGCGGACATGGGCCTCGCAAATGACGAGATCCTGCCACGCCGGGGTTTTGAAACCGTCCGGTCGCCGCCGAATCCGCCGCCGGTCGACCACCACGCCCGGCCCGGCCCGACCGACCGCGGCCAGGGCGTAGGGGTCGAGAATGCGTTGGTGCGGGTCAAACAGGCCAAACTCATCCTGGGGCCCCTGCAGCTGGTACCAGTAATGCCACCCATGCAGATCACGCCCGATGGTGGCCTCCCACACGCCCGCCGCTCCGTCCGCATCGGACCGGCGCGCCAAGCGAAACCGTTCCGGTTTGGCGGCAGTGCCCTCGGCGATCAGGACCTCCACCCGCTGAGCGCGCGGCGCAAACAGCCGGAAAATCGTCTCCCCGGACCCGACGATCGCGCCCAGGGGCAGGTCGCTGGCCCAGGTATAAAAATAGGCGCCCGGCCGCAGCGGCACGCTGATATCGCCTTCCGTCCCGCCGCTCCAACTCACCTGCCAGGATTGGGTCAGATCCAGCGGCCGCTCGAGCTCGAACGCGAACAGGTGATGTCCCGTGCGGTCCGGATCGACGATCCGGTTGCGGTTGCCGTCGTCATCGACCACGAGATTCGGCGCATCCCCCGGCACGTCGAACCACTGGCCCTCACCGGTGACAAATTTGAAGCGGTGCGGCGGGTGGCTGAGCAAGGGCTCCGCCGGCCCCTGCCAAACCAGCACGGTGTCTCCGTCGCGCTGCTCCTCCGTCAGCTGCCACGCCGGTTTGCCGATGGCGTCCCAGCTGTTGAAATCACCCGCCACATAAACCGGGGAACGGCGCGCAAACGGCCGGGGGTGCGCCCCCGCCGGCAAAATGAACTGCAGCACGTCGTCGGAGACCGTGTAGCCGCTGAGATCGGCGTAGACCCGCTCGGGCACCCGTTCCAAATCGCCGGTTTTCAGACCGTTGCTGAAACGCACCGGCGGAGCGTAGCGGGCCTTCCAATCGCGCGCGAGTTGGACGATGCCCCGGGTGGGGGTCTCCATCCAGGCTTGGACAATGCTGTTGGCACGATGCGACATGGTTCGGTGGGAACGCTGAGCATCGACTGCGCCATCCCCCGCTCAAGGCACAAATCGAATCGGCCGCCCGTCATTGACATCATCGCTCCACCCGCCACCGCTTCGGATGATGAGCGCACCCGAGCGCATAGTGGTGGCCCTTTCCGGCGGCGTGGACAGCGCCGTGGCCGCGCTGCGCCTGCGTGACGCCGGCCACGCGGTCGAAGCCGCCTACATGAAGAACTGGATCAACGAGGACCAGATCATCGGCGACTGCCCGTGGCAGCAGGACATCGTCGATGCCCGTGCCGTGGCCGCGCACCTCGGCATCCCGTTCCAGGTTGTGAACCTGATGGACGAATACCGGGAGCGCGTCGTGGCCTACCTGCTCGACGGCTACCAACGCGGCCTCACCCCCAACCCCGACGTGATGTGCAACCGCGACATCAAGTTCGGCGTGTTTGCCCAATGGGCTCGCGACCAGGGTTTCGATGCGGTGGCGACCGGCCACTACGCGCAGCGGACGACATGCGACGACGGCACGTTCGCCCTGATCGAGGGCGCCGATGCCAACAAGGACCAGACCTACTTTCTCGCCCTGCTGGAACAGGCGCAACTCGCCTGCGCCCGCTTCCCCATCGGCGACCTGACCAAGCCCGCCTTGCGCCAACTCGCTCACGACGCCGGCCTGCCCAACGCCAGCAAGAAAGACAGTCAGGGCATCTGCTTCATCGGTCAGATCAAGATGGCCGACTTCCTGCGCCAATACGTGCCCGACACGCCCGGCCCCATCGTTCGCGCCACCGACGAGACCGTGCTCGGCGAACACCCAGGTCTGCACTACTATACCCTCGGCCAGCGCAAGGGCATCGGCGTACCCTCCAATACCGACGGCGAGGCCTACGTGGTCGTGGGCAAACGCGCCGCCGACCGCGCCCTGCTGGTGGCTTTCGACGGCCCGACCGCCCCCGGCCTGCACACGACGACGGTCAAGGTCCATGGGTTGCGCTGGAACACCCCGACCCCGCCGACCACCGCCGGCGCGCTCGAGGGCAAGGTCCGCTACCGCGATCCCCGCGTGCCCCTCACCTTCACGCCTGACCCGGAAGACCCGACCGCCGCGACGATCACGTTTCGCCATCCCCAGCGTGGCCTCGCGGCCGGCCAGATCCTCGCGCTCTACGACGGCCCGCGCCTGCTCGGCGGCGGCGTCTATCTCTGAGGTAGGGACGCCTCGCCGAGGCGTCCCTACCCGCTCAGCCGGTGATCAACCCGTCCTGGCCTCAGTGCCGTCGTCTTCACTCTCGGTCAGCGGCTCGGCGTGCTCCTCGATGTTGGTGATGGCTTCCTCGGTCGAAACGATCCGGCAGGAACGGTTGCATCGGACGCCGTTTCAGGCGTATTCATTCCCCAAGTTACTCCCACCCATAACGATGCAAAGCCCCACCTTGCCCCCCTGCCCGGCCGGCTACGCCGAAAGGATGCCGCCTCAGCCGGAGGCCACGACACGGGTCAGCATCGGGCGGAATGGGGCCGGGCAGGACGTGCAATTGAGCCCGCCGGCGGCTGACGCCTGGCGACAGCTCCACGCCGCCGCAGCCAAGGACGGCATCACCCTGCAACCGCTATCCGGTTTCCGTTCAGTCGCCCGCCAAACCGAGATCGTGACCGCCAAGCTCGCCGCGGGACAGTCGTGGGAGGCCATCCTGCGGGTGAGCGCCTACCCGGGTCACAGCGAGCATCACACGGGCCGGGCCCTGGATATCGGGACCTCGGACAGTCCTCCGCTGGAGGAGGCGTTTGCCGCGACTCCGGCCTTCGTATGGCTGCAGCAGCACGCCGCAGCCTTCGGGTTCACCCTCTCCTACCCCGCTGGGAACCCCGCCGGTGTGATCTTCGAGCCGTGGCACTGGTGTTTTGACCGCCGATGACGCGGATGGGCGCGGATCATTCTCCACATCTGCGTCCACCCGCGTTATCAGCGGTTCAACGCCATTGGCTGAGCACCACGTTCACGGCGAACCCCAGCAGCACCACCCCCATCAGCCGGTCGATCCAGACTCCGAGTCGGGCGTAGGCGGCGCGTACGGCCGGCCGGGTGAACACCCACGCCACGCAGCTGAACCAGGCCATCGTCGCACCGGCCATCCAAACCCCGTAGACGACCTGCACCGCCTTCGGCGTCGCTGGTGAGATGACCACTGTGAACAGCGCGAGGAAGAACAAGGTCGCCTTGGGATTCAGCACATTGGTCAAAAACCCCTTCAGCCAGGCCCCGCGCTGGCGTCCCGGTTCCACCACAGGTTCCGACGCAGTTCCGGGCTTGGCGGTAAGTGCCTGCCACCCCAACCAAGCCAGGTAGGCCGCCCCCAGCCCCTGCACGATCGCGAACAGGACCGGTGCCCCCTGCAGCAGCAGCGCCACCCCCAGCAGCGAATACGTCACGTGCACGAGGATCCCACAGCCAATCCCGATGGCGGTGGCCGTCGCCACCGCCCGTCCTTCCGCGAGACTCTGCCGCAACACCAACGCAAAATCCGGTCCCGGACTGGCCACCGCCAACAGGTGGGCCAAGGCGATCGTCAGAAATTCGACCCCATAATTGCCAGTACTCATGCGTTGAACCAGTGTTCTTGCACCTTCCGCGACGCTCCCCGCAACCCCAGACCCGATTGACACATGAGATCTATTTTCGCCCTTCTGCTGCTCAGTTTGGCCTCGTCCCGCGCCCACGCCTGCTCGTGCCTGCCCCCTCCGCCGGTGATCGAACGCGCCGAGCAGTCGACCGCCACCTTCGTCGGGCGCCTCGTCTCGGAAGAGGTGGACGAATGGAAACGGATCTATCGCCTGGAGATCATCGAATCGCTCCACGGCGAATTCGTCGGGATCGTGGAAGTCTCAACCGCGAAAGACGGCGCCGCCTGCGGCGTATATATCGCTCCGGATGCCGACTACTTGATTTTCTGCCACTCCGATGATGAAAGGCTCTGGACGACCCTGTGTTCAGGTAACAATCGAACGGATACTGACAAGGGGGCCGCCGAACTCGCGGTGTTGCGTCAGCACACTGTCAACGCGAGCAACACGCAAAACTAGCCGCTCATCGCGCCGCTTACGGCTTACATATCAGGCGGCACGGTCGACAGGGCCTCCTCCATGGTGGCGATGCCTTCCTTGACCTTGAGCATCGAATCCTGGTGGAGGGTCTTCATGCCGCCGCGGATGGCGATCTTCTTCAATTCGTTGGAATCCATCTCTTTGTTGATCGCTTCGACCAGTTCCTCGCTGCTGATCAGCAGTTCGTGGATGCCCACGCGACCCTTGTAGCCGGTGCCGCCGCACTTGGGGCAGCCCTTGGGGTTGGCCTTGAAGATGGAGCCGCTCCAGCCGATCGCTTTCTCCAGAATTTCCTTCTGCCGGCCCTCGGGTTCGTAGGGCTGCTTGCACTGCTTGCAGACGCGGCGCATGAGGCGCTGGGCGCACACGCAGAGCAGCGACGATGAAATCATGAACGGCTCCACCCCCATGTCGGTGAGGCGGGCCACCGTCGACGGCGCGTCGTTGGTGTGGAGCGTGGAGATGAGCAGGTGACCGGTGAGCGCCGCCTCAACCGCAATGTTGGCGGTCTCCTTGTCACGAATTTCGCCGACGAGAATGATGTCCGGGTCCTGACGCAGGAAGGCGCGCAGCGCGTAGGCGAAGGTCAATCCGATCTGCCGATGCATCTGCATTTGGTTGATGCCCTCGAGCGTGTATTCGATCGGGTCCTCGGCAGTGCGGATGACCAGGTCGGGCGAGTTGATCTCGTTGAGCGCCGAGTAGAGCGTCATCGACTTGCCCGAGCCGGTCGGCCCGCAGTGCAGGATCATGCCGTAGGGCTGGCGGATCGCGTCGCGGTAGCGGCTGAGGTTCTCCTCGGAGAAACCGAGCGCGGTCATCGGCAGGGTCGACTTCTGTTTGTCGAGGATACGCATGACCACGCCTTCGCCGTGGTTGAGCGGCGCGGTGGAGACGCGCAGGTCGACGTCGAGGCCCTTCTTGGTGTATTGCTTGAAGACGATGCGTCCGTCCTGTGGCAACCGGCGCTCGGCGATGTCGAGGTTGCACATGATCTTCAGGCGGGCGATGAGCGCGGGGCCGACCTTGGCCGGCAGGCGCAGCTTCTCGATGCACACGCCGTCGATGCGGTAGCGCACGATCACTTCCTTTTCCCACGGCTCGATGTGGATGTCGGAGGTGCCGGCAAAGTAGGCGTCCTCGATGATCCGATTGGCCAGCTCGATGATCGGCCCGGACTCCTCGTTCGTCAGGTCCTCGTCGGAGTCGCCGTCGCCGTCGAACTCCATGCCGATCGCATCGACCACCTCGGCAAAATTGGTGTCGGCCTGCTGCGGCTTGTTGAAGCGCTCGCGGACGTCGGCCGCGTTGGCGAGCATGAGCACGACGCGCAGGCCGGTGATCTCCGAAATCTTGCTCGCGATGGCCGTCTCGAACGGGTTGGTGATCGCCACCAGGATCAGGTCGCCCAGCTGCCCCACCGGCAGCACCAGGTTCTCCTTGCAGAAGTCCTCGGGCAGGCGCTCGAAAGTGCCGGCGTGGAGCTTGCAGCGGGCGGCGTTGATCGGGGCGATCTTGGTCGCGCGCGCCTTGGCCAACTGCAGCTGGAAGGGCGTGATGTTGTGCTCCTCCGCGAGCAGCTTGTCGAGCTGGTCACCGGTCAGTTCCGCCGGGTTGGCCAGCAGCGCCTCCTGCTGCGCGGGGTTGAGCCGCTCGGCATCCACCAGCGCGGCCACGATCTGACTTTGGATTTTTCCCAGGGGCATGGCGCAGGTCAGCTGTGGGTTGCAGGCGGGGTTTCACCGGCCGCAGTCGATGGCGGCGCCGGGGCGTCATCCGGCAATGGCAACGGGGCGGGCTTGGGCGGCGCCGGGGCCTTGGCCTCGAGTCCCTCGAGGTAGTCGGCCACCGCCTCCAGCGTGGTGCCGAACCAGAGCACGTGTCCGTCCACCCGGTCCTCCCAGAATTTCTGCACGGCGGGACTCAGGCAATAGGCGGAGGCGACGAAGGTCACATCCTCGTTGCGGTCGAACGGCACCGTCCAGGTCGCCCAGCACTCGGCCGGATCAATCAGGGCGCGCACCTCCTCGTTGATCTCGTAATTGCGCAGGTCGATCACGCCGATGCCGTCGCGCTCGCTCTGCTGCACGAGGATGTCCTCCTCGCTCACAACCTTGAGGTCGTAGGCCAGCACCCCCAGCACCGTGCGCTGGCGGGCGGTGCCGTTGTTGATGAGATCAAGCATGCGCTCGTTGGCGGTCTCGAGGTCCTCGATCTTGACGAGGTTGCGCTCCACCAACTGGCCGCCGAGGAGGCGGTTCGAGCGCATGACGAGGGAGCGGTGCCGGGGATCGAGTTCCATGGTTCAGGCAACAGGGTCGGTGGTGGTCGGAGCCGCATCCGGCGTGGCCGCCGCGCGGCGCACGCGGTCACGCAGCGCCAACTTCAGCTCCTCCAGGCCGGTTTCGGTCTCACAGGAAATTTCAATGACTTCGACCTCATGGCGGCTGCGAAAGGCCTTCAGGTGCTCGGCCGCAGCGGGCAGGTCCATTTTGTTCGCCACGACGATCCGCGGCTTGGCCAGCAGCTCCGGGTCGTAGGCCCCGAGTTCGGCCACCAGCGTCGCGTAGTCCTCCGCCGGGTCACGATCATCGGTACCGGCCATGTCGATCAGGAACGCCAACAGGGCACAGCGTTCGATGTGGCGCAGGAAACGATGGCCCAGCCCACGGTTGTCGCTGGCGCCGGCGATGAGCCCGGGCACGTCGGCCAGTAGCAGGCGCTCGTAGAGCTCGGGGAAATCGATGACGCCGATCTGCGGGTGGAGCGTGGTAAAGGGGTACGCCGCGGTCTTGGGTCGCGCCCGGGTGATGCGACCGGTCAGCGAGGATTTGCCAGCATTGGGAAACCCGACCAGGCCGACGTCGGCGATGCTCTTGAGCACCAGCCGGTAGACACCGTGCTCGCCCGGATGCCCCGGGTTGGCGCGACGCGGCGCCCGGTTGGTCGAGGTCTTGAAATGCCGGTTGCCCCACCCGCCGTTGCCGCCGCGGCACAGGATGATGTCCTGCCCATCCTCCAGCACCTCGGCCACCACCTGGCCGGTTGCCTCGTCGGTCACGATCGTGCCGAGTGGCACCCGAAGGACAGCCGGCTTCCCTTCCCGGCCGTTGCAGTCCTTGCCCATGCCGTGCTCGCCACGCTCCCCTTTCCAGTGGGGCTTGTACTTGTAATCGATCAGGTTGTTCGTGTCGTCGTCGCCGCGCAGCACCACGTCGCCACCCTTGCCGCCGTCGCCGCCGTTGGGACCGCCGAAGGGCTCGAATTTCTCACGCCGAAAGCTGGAGCAACCGCGCCCGCCGTCGCCTGCCATAGCCTTGATGACGCATTCGTCGATGAACATGAGTCCCAACGTGCACGAATCCGCGCGCGTTGCCAAGGGGCGCCTTCGTCAACCGCGCGTAAAATCCGCCCCGCGCTAAATGCTGATTTTGATGCCTTTGCGCAGGAAGGTCGGCACGTCGAGGTCCTGGCCCTCGAACAAGTTGCGATCCGTGCGCTCGAAATGTCCCCGGTTGTCCGCCGCGCCGCCGAAACTGAATTCATCCTGCGCCACCTTCTGCTTGTGGAACTGCTTATGCGGCCGATCGGCCGACCCCTTCGTCTCCACTTCGCGGACCCTTTCAACGGGCTCTGGTGTCCCGAGCAGTCCGGCGCGCTCGGTCACCCGGGGCCGAACGAGGGCCCGCCGCGGCGGCATCCGGCCACCGATGTCGCTCGTGCCAATCACACAGATCTCCAGCCGGCCCTGAAAGTCCTCGTCGATCACCGCGCCCATGATGACATGGGAGTCACGGCCGAATCGCTCGTTGAGCGCGGTCATCAGGTCCTTGAACATCGCCAGCGTCATGTCGGTGCCGCCCACCACGTTGACCAACACCCGGTCCACCTTGCGGGCAAACTCCGGCATGACCAGCAGCGGGCACATCTCCAGACTTTCGAGGGCGGACTTCACCAGGTCGTCGCCGGAGCCGGCCGCGAGCCCGAACAGCGTCTTGCCGCCGCGGGTGTGAAACGCCTGCCGGAAGGTGGCGAAGTCGAGATTGATGAAGCCGGTGCGGAACATCATCGACCAGACCGAGCGCACCGCGCGGCCGATCCACTCGTCGGCCCGGGCAAAGGAGTTGAGCGCCGACTCCGCGTCGTCGCCTTCCTGGATCAGCAGGTCGTTGGACAGCGGAATCACCGCGTCGGCATGGCGCCGCAGTTCGAGCAGGCCATCCTCCGCCTGGCGGCCGCGACGGGTGCCTTCAAAACTGAAGGGCATGGCCACGAACGCGATCACCAGCGCGCCGGCCGCACTGGCCTCCTCCGCCACCACCGGGGCCGCACCGCTGCCGGTTCCGCCGCCCATGCCGGCGATCAGGAAAATCAGGTCACAGCCCTCGACCACCTTGGCGATCTTCTCGCGATCGCCGTCCGCCGCCTGGTAGCCGAGTTCGGGATCGCCCCCGGCGCTGAGTCCGCGGGTGGAGGCCGCCCCAATGAGCAGCTTCTCCTCGACCAGCGACGCATTGAGCGCGGCCAGGTCGGTGTTGATCACCGCCATCTGCAGCCGGTCGAGATTCTCCATCCGGATGCGGTCGACCGAGCTGCCGCCGGCGCCACCGACACCGACGACCTTGATGGTGATGCTGCGATCGGCGAGCGCGTCCGCGCCGGGCGTCAGGGGAAGTTCGTTGGGGTGCATGGTCGGGGCGGGTCAGGCGGTGGCGAAGAGTTTGCGGAGGAAGGTGCGTTTGGGCTTTCGGCGCACGAGAGCGGTGTCCGAGCGGCCGGTGATGCCGTAGTGCAGCAGGCCGAGCACCGTGCTGTGTGCCGGGTGGGACAGCTTTTCGCCAACCCAGGCGGGCAGCTCGCCGAGGTGCGCCGGCACGCCGAAGACCCGGGTGGCGGCATCCTCGATGTGGGGCAGCCGGGAAGTGCCCCCGGTCAGGATCACGCCGGCCGGGCAGTTGTCGGAATTGGTTTCGAAACCGAGCTTCTTTTTCACCACCTCGAAGATCTCCTGCACGCGGGCGGCGGTGATGGTTTCGATGGCCATGCGCGGGAACTGGCGGTCGCCGATCGCGAGATCCCCGTTAAGCCAGACCTTGTCGCTCTTGTCGCGGCTCGCCACCACCCCACGGCCATGGCGAAGCTTCAGTTTCTCGGCCTGGCCTTCGGTCACCCGCAGACCGAGGGCGAGGTCGTTGGTCAAGTGGCCGCCACCCACCGCGACCACGCCGGTGATGAACGGCACGCCGTGGCGATAGTAGACGAAGTCTGAGGTGCCGGCGCCGATGTCGATCATCAGCACGCCCTGCTGGCGGTCCTGCTGGGTCGTCAGCATCGTGCCCGCCGCCAGGCTGGAGAGAATCATGTCGGCCACCTTCAGATTGAAGCCCTGGATCACGTGAATCGAGTTGGTGACCACCGCCTGATCGCCATGCACCGTCCAGCAGCCGCCCTCCAGCTTCTCACCGTGCAGGCGCTCGGGGTTCGGGCCCACCATCTTGCCGTCGAGCAGGTAGGGACGCTGCAAATACTGCACCACGATCCGGCCGTCCTCGAGCTCCTTGGACATGGCCAGCTCGCAGGCGCGCTGCATGTCGTTGCGGCTGACCAGATTCTCCGCCGACTCGACGTTCACGGTGGCGGGGTGATGAAAGCCGCGCAGGTGACCGCCGGTTTGGGCGAGGAACACCTCGTCGATCTTTACGCGCGCGTCCTGCTCAGCCGCGACCAGAGCGGCGTGGGTCGCGTCGCTGGCCTGCTTGAAATCGGTGATCACCCCCTTGGCCACGCCGTTGGCCTGACACTCACCGAACCCGATGAGGCTGACGCCGCGGCCGGGCGTGATCTGGCCGATGAGAACGTTGATCTTGGAGGTGCCGATTTCGACGGCGGCGATATGGCGGGACGGATTTTTCACGGTAGGCGAAACGTAACGAGGGAGGAGGAGGAGGGTTTGGCGGAAACAGAGCGCACCGGACGGCTCGGCGGCTGCTGCCGAGCAAGGGGGCCGTCGCGGAAAGACACGGGTACCTGCTGCGCATCGACCGCGAGATTGATCGACTGCACCGGCCGCAGGGACCGCGCGCGGTTGCGCTCGATAATCAGGTCGAGCCGGGCCAGCTGGCCATAGAAGTCCGATTCGAGAGAAAAGATGATCTCGGGAATCTCCGCCGACTGGACGATCAGCTGCCGGTCATGCGCAGCGCGTTCCAGCGAAACCACCCGCCACGAAGCATAGAGATCGGGCACGTTCTCCCGGGCCAGCGCCAGCAGGTCCGCCACCCGCGGGATAGCGTCGATGGCGGCAAAGTGGTTACCGGCCCGGGTCAGCCCGACGCCCCCCAGCCAGGGCAGCCGCGCCAGCTCATCGCGATCAAAGCCGCTGCCGGTGAAAACCTCGCCGTCGGTCGCGACGAGGAATTCACCGGTTTGCCCGCCAGGCTGGCGGGCGCGCAGTCGCAGCACCGGGGTGCGCTCGTCGAGCTGCACCACGAGGGTCGCGGGAAATTTCCGGGTCAGCACCGCCTGCCGCACCTGGTTGGTCGCCATCAGGCGCTCCTTGGCGGCGTAGAGGTCGAGCTCCATCAGGCCGACGTCGCGACGCAGCGCGAGGGTCTGCTCCGCCCAGGCGAGATCGAGCACGCCGTTGGTCTCCAGCGTGATCTCCTCGACCGGTCGGCTGCCGGCGGCGGAGGCGAAGCGCTGCGGGTTGCGGCTGACCGTGCGCCAGATCTCGAAAGCGCCGGCCACCAGCACCACCGCCAACACACCGATCAGAACGTTGCGGATCAGTTGGCGATTCAGCCGCCGCCGACCGGCCGGCGACATCACCGTCGGTTTCACCTCCTGCGGAATGTCGCGCCAGCTGATGGTCGCGCTGGAATGGGCACGGTGGGAGCTCATCGGACGATCGGTATGCGTTTGCGGCCGGCGAAGCGCTCGCACGCGCCGGCCACCAGTTCCCTCACCAGGGCCGTGAAGTCCATTCCCGCGCACTGCGCGCTCATCGGCAGCAGACTGGTTTCCTTCATGCCCGGCAGGGTGTTGATTTCGAGCAGAAAACACCGATTTTCCGGTGTCATGATGTAATCGATACGCGCGTAGTCGCGGCACCCGCAGGCGGCGAAGGCCGTTTCGGCGTCGCGCTGTAGCGCCTGTTCGATCTCCGGCGCCAGCGGCGCGGGGGCGAGATACTCGGTCAGGCCCTTGGTGTATTTCGAAGAGTAGTCGAACACGCCCGATTTCGGCGCGATCTCCACCACGCCCATGGCCCGGCCGCGGATGAGACCGACGGTCAGTTCCCGGCCGACGATGCGCTGCTCCACCACCCACTCGCCGTCGGTGATCGCGGCCAGGGCCGCCTCGATTGAGGACGGGCCGTCACAAACATGCAGATTCACGCTGCTGCCGGAGCGGTTGGGCTTGATCACCACCTGCGGGCCGAGTTCGGCCAGAACCCGCTTGACGGTGGGTTTGTCGGCACCGGCAAACATCCAGCCACGCGCCACCTCGCCACCGGCCGCGCGCACGACTTGCTTGGTGCGCTCCTTGTCAAAGGTCAGTTCGCTGCTCGCCGCGTCGCAACCCGCGTAAATCACGCCGGCGAGGTCCAGCAGCCGTTGCATGGCGCCGTCCTCGCCAAACGTGCCGTGCAGCGTCGAGAAGACCACGTCGCGATCCGGATCCAGCCCGGCGGGCAATTCCTCGCGGGTCACGTCGACCAGCCGCGTCGGGAAGCTGCGGGCCAGGGCGATGGCGCAGGCGCGACCGGACCCGAGCGACACCTCGCGCTCCGGCGACGTGCCGCCGCCCAAGACCGTGATGCGGGGCAGCGGTTCGCTCATAGGTTGTCCTCCCACTCGGCGCCGTAGAGCAGCACCTCGGGCTCGAGGGTCACCCCCGTCTGGCTGGCCACCCGCTCCCGCACCCTGCGTACCAGGTCGATCACGTCGGCACTGGTGGCATGGCCGCGGTTGATGATGAAATTGCCGTGCACGGTCGAAACCTCCGCGTCACCGATGCGTTCCCCTTTCAGCCCGCAGGCGTCGATCAGCCGGCCGGCCGAATCATCAGGGGGGTTCTTGAAAATGCACCCTGCGCTCGGTTCGCGCGGCTGCGACTCCTGGCGCTTGCTGCGGTAGACATCGATCTGCCGGCTCACGTCGTCCCGTCCACTGGACGCCTTGGGCTGCAGGATCGCGCCGGTGGCAATCGCCCCCGCCAGCTCCGCACAGTGGCGGTAGGACACGGTCATTGCGGCCCGCGTCCACTGCCGCGGGGTTCCGTCCAACGCCAGCGCTTCAACGGTATCGACCACGTCGAACATCCACCCCCCCATGGCTCCGGCGTTCATGCGCAGCGCCCCGCCCACGTTGCCGGGAATGCCTTCCAAAAATTCGAAGCCAACCAGTCCGGCGGCGGCGGCGAGCCCACAGAGATTCTTCAACCGCAAACCCGCGCCCACCCGTACGCGGCCATCTGCCAGCACTTCAAAAGCTTCCCAGCTCGGTTGGCGCAGCGACACCACCACGCCGTCCACCCCGGCATCCGGAATCAGCAGATTCGAACCCCGGCCCAATACCTGCAGGGGGACCCCGCGGGCATGCAGGGTGCGCAGGATGGCGGCCAGATCATCCGCCGTCGCCGGCTCCGCGTAGACCCGGGCGGCGCCGCCGACGCGCAGGGTCGTCTTGTTCGCCAGCGGTTCTTCACGGCGGATGCGGGTCTCGGCCGAGACCGCCGCGCGCAGAGCCGCCGCGACGTCATCCCACTCCGCCGTCATGCGCACTTCCTGTTTGATCATATCAATCCACTCGCGAGCCCGGTGCTCGATATCGCCGGCCCCGACAAAAACCACGCAGTCGCCCGGCTCGCGGGCCTGCCGCACCAGCTCGAGCACGCCCCCCGGGTCGCCCGGCAGATAGTCCACCACGCGGTCGGGCGCGGCCCGCACCAGCTCAGCGTATAGGTCAGCCGTCGTGCCCCCCGGCAGCGGCGCCTCGCCCGCCCCGTAGACATCGAGCAAGGCAATCGCATCGGCCACCGCCAGCACCGCGGCAAACTCGGTCTTGAATTGCCGCGTGCGACTGAAGCGATGCGGCTGAAACACCACCCGCAGCCGCCCGCCGTCACGCAGATCGCGGCGCAGGCTCTGCAGCAGCGCGCGGATCTCGGCCGGATGATGCGCGTAGTCCTCAATTACCGTAAGGGCATCGTCGCGGTGCAGTACCGTCTGGCGGCGACGCACCCCGGGAAACTCCGCCAACGGGTGGGTGGCGAGCGAACCACCCATGAGCTGCACGGTCGCCAGCGCCGCGGCGGCGTTGACGGCGTTGAAGGAACCGCTGGCCCGCACCTTGACACGGGGCACGGCGAACCGTCCGCCCAGCGCCAGTTCCAATTCGCCGGGGGTACCGGCCAAATGAGTCGCCTTGAAATCCCCACTGGCCCCGAAAGTGATCACCCGCGCGCCGCCCTGCTCGGCCGCGCCCGTGATGCGGGCCGACTTCGCACAGCCATCCCACGCCAACAACGTGCGGCGGGTGCGGCCGGCCAGCGCGGCAAAGGCGGAGTCGATCTGCGCGGCGTCCGGGTAGCGGTCGGCGTGATCCCAATCGAGATTCACCAGCACGGTGATTTCCGGCGAAAAGCCGTCGATGGTGCCGTCGCTTTCGTCGATCTCGGCCACCAGCCAATCACTCTCGCCCAACGCAGCCGGCGGCAGGGCCGGATCGTTGAACAGTCCCCCCAGCACGTAGCCGGCGGATACGCCTTCGGACCGCAGCGCGGCGATGATCATGGCCGTGGTGGTGGTCTTGCCGTGCGACCCGGCCACGCCCACCAAGCGGTGCTCGCGGGCCACCTCGGCCAGGAGCTCACCGCGCCGCACCGTGGTGATGCCGCGCCCGCGCGCCTCGGCCAGAGCCGGATGCGCGACCTTCACCGCGGAGGAATAAACCACCAAATCGGTCTCCGGCGGCACAACGCCCACGGCGCCCAGCCGCACCCCCGCAACGCTGAGCTCACGGGCCATGGCCGGATTCATCGCGTCGTCCTCGCCCGAAACCGTCCAGCCCCGGCGGGCGGCAAAGATCGCGAGCGGACCCAGCCCCATGCCCCCCACCCCCACCGCGTGGAGATGCCGGACCTGGCGCCCAAAGAGAAACGGCAGTCCGGCGGCCTTCATGCCGGCACCTCCCGGGTCGACAGCCGGTGCGGCGAGGCCACCCGGCCCAGTTCCTCGATGTCAGCCAGCATCAGGTCGACCGATTCACTGCGGGCGAGGTTGGCCAGGGCGATTTCGCAACGGGCCCGGGCCAGCGGGTCCGCGACCAGGTTCAGCACCGTGGTCGTGAGTTCGTCCAAGTGGTCCTCCTCGACGACCACCCCCCCGCCGCGGGCGGCGAGCTCGGCCGCGTTGGCCGCCTGGTGATTGTCGGCGGCAAACGGATACGGCACGAGGACCGCCGGCACGCCGAGGTGCACGAGTTCGGCGATGGTGCCGGCGCCGGCGCGCGAAACGACCAGGTCAGCCGAGGAAATCAGGCCGGCCATGTCGTGGCAGAACGGGATGGTCACGCTGGTCACGGCCGCGTTGTCCGGTCCCGGATGGGTGGCCTTCGTCTCCCCGCCCTTGTCGGGTCCGGTGATCGTGACCATCTGCACGCCGTGCCGGGCCAATTCCGGGGTGACCGTCTCGGCCCAGGTGTTGAGGGAACGCGCCCCCTGACTGCCGCCCAGGACGGCGACGGTGCGGCGATTCGCGTCGAGCCCGAGCTGGGCGGCCGCCTCCAGCCGCGGCCGACGTTCGATCTCATGACGCACCGGCAGGCCCGCGAAGCGCAGCTTGCGCGGGTTGACGTGCGGCAGCGCGACGTTGGTCGGCAGGTACACCCGCTTGGCAAAGCGCGCCAGTACGCGAATCGCCCGGCCGGGCACGCGGTTGGCCTCGTGCAGCGCGACGGGGATGCGCAGCAGCCATCCCGCGACGATGACCGCGGCGGTGGTGAAGCCACCGAAGCCGAGCACAACCGCCGGCCGCCGCCGCCGCAGGAATC
>Ga0181607_10000136_pt1 | contig 56691 bp, 59 predicted proteins | sample 041ome_9_FD_132420 | JGI IMG/M metagenome (GOLD analysis project Ga0181607, IMG submission 132420) | Coastal salt marsh microbial communities from the Groves Creek Marsh, Skidaway Island, Georgia - 041413US metaG (megahit assembly) | ecosystem: Environmental > Aquatic > Marine > Intertidal zone...
CCAGGTCATGTCGAACTCGGTTACGTGCTGAACCAAAGACAGGTCAACGACCTTCTTTGTTCCAAGGGGAAAGTAGTACCGAGGTAGCACAAGTTCCGTGTCGGTGAGAGTAGCGGTCGAATCCTGATAAAGAGTGGCCATATGGCACCGTAACGTGATTGTGGGGCCGACCCAAAGGCCGACCCCACATTCAGACTAACTGGTGATTTAACGAGCCCGAAGTGGCTTCTTGAGTGGATCACCCATGTACATCCGGTCGTTATTCACACCCGGTACCGCGTACACGATCCGCTTGGCTGAAGTCACCTTCTTCGCTGTCTTCGCGTTCACCATAGCGTTGAGTCCACGAACTGCACCCAGCAATTGCTCTGGCGTGTAGACACAGTGACCAACACCAGAGTTGCCCAGTGCTGCAATGGAGAGAGCGGCATCTGGTGCCTTACCACCCGGTGCGAACTTGGTCCAACCATCTTCCGGTGGGATGGTGTAGAAGGCAGCGGCTTTGAAGTTACCGCGGGTCTTCTTGTTCATCTTTTTGTAGGAAGCCGTCAGCTGGTTCATGAAGGCTGCTGTGTTGCCTGCAGGAACAATGCCGTCAAAGGTGGTGGTGATCATCAAGGTTGGAACCTTGTAAACACCCTTTGGCGCTGGCAAAGCATTAACGATTGCAACTGCCTTTGGGTTTGCTGGATAACGCGCGGTAGTGCTACCAACGGTTGAATCCAATCGAGCAAGCATTGAGTTCAATGGATCAGCAATAACAGTCGTTGCGTTCAGCGTGTCACCGAACTCACCGCGTTGCTCGTCAGAGAGCAACTTCGAGTACACAACATTGACGTTGTCACTGAAGTTGGCATTTTCCGTCGGAGCTAACTGCCCGATCGTACGAACACGCATTTCGAGTTCGTAGCGACCAAGGATACCCAGTGCTGCAGCGCCACCAACGTTTTGGAACATCGCAACTGCCGAGCTGGCTCCAGCAGACGCTGGCTGGTAACCGCCGCCAAGTGCTGCGAGAGTTCCCAACTGAGCAAACGCTGGGTTTTGGGTGAGGCCGTCGTAAACATTGCTCTTGGTTGGTAGACCTGCCATCAGACCCGCAAGGAGGTTTGACTGCGCGAATGGGAAACCAGCTGGGGTCACCGGTGTTGTTGCAGCGCCACCGAGAAGGGTGAGGACTGTTCCAAGGTCAGTGAGCGCTTCGACATAACCGGCCGCACCTGGGGTGTAGTTAGCCACCTTCAGGTTCGGGGCAACCAGCGTCTTCCACGAGTACAGAACCGTCATGGCCGAGCTGTATGCCTGGAGTGGACCTTCAAGGACGCCACATGATGGAAGCGATCCAGCGATCTTGCCAGGGTTGCGCTCTGCGATGGTCTGAGAGATCAAACCACCGAGTGAGTCACCCCAGACCATGATCTTCTTGGTCTTGGGAACCGCACCAGAGTTGATGTGACGAATCAGGTTCTCGCCTGCTTCAACACCCTCAGCACTTGCCCAACCTTGGCGCGCATAACCTGCACCAGCAAGTGCGTAGCCCTGAGCCAAGAGGTTCTGAGCCACCGTGTCACTGGGAGCAACCGCTGCCTCATTGGACGCCTGGTAGGCCACGGAGCTGCCAAATGCCGCGGCAAATGCCGGGTAATTGATTGCTTTGTACGCGCCCGTGTTGAGTCCCAGTGGGGTCGCCAGTGCTGCAGGAAGTGGAGTTCCAATGCGGTACCCGTGCGAATACAAGAGAACCGTGCCATTGAAGTTCTGTGGCATTTGGATCTCAAAAGGTGAGTCCCCGAGGGAGCCCGATAGGACTCCCTCGCAGGTCGCACCTGCAGCGCAAGCATCGGCTGCGCTTGCAGAGGCAACTACTGGTGCACCAATTGTGACCAGGCTCGCTGCCGCTACTGCCGCGACACCGCGGCGCATAAATGTGAATTTCATAGTTTTCCTTTTCACTTAAGTGCGCGTGTTACGGCAGCAACTTCTTGGTGGGAGATGCAGGACGGAAAGTAGCCTTCTTCGCGGTACCTGAAGAAGAACTGGTAGCCAACATCACGTAGTTGGTGAGTCGCTGAATATCGAGATTCGCGTTGTATTGGCCCATGTAGTAACCCGTCAGACCCTGATGGGACTTTGAGTTGATAACCATGGGAACAATCGCTGCCGAACGGAAATTCTTGGACTTAGTTTGCAACGCATTGATCAAGCCCTTACGGGTCAAGTTCTTGCCTGCAGCCTTGATTGCCTGCGCCAACACGTACGCGGTGTTGATTCCGTAGTAGGTGTAGAAGTTCCATTCCAAACCTGCCCGTGAAGCGATGACCTTCATCTGGCTGACGTAGGCGTTCTTGGTGTCCTGAGCAGGAACCAAGAAGCTCGGTGCGTAGACGCCCTTGAGCAATGGACCCGCCAGTGCGCCGAGTGAACCCTTCAGAACTGATGGATCAGATCCGACTGAAGTGATCATCCACGTTGGCGCGAAGCCTGACTTGGCTGCTGTTCCGAGCAATTGTGCTGTTGCAGAGGTAACACCGAAGAACACGACAAGCTCACAGCCTGCAGACTTCAACTTGGAAATCTGAGCGGAGAATGGTGCGACCTGCTGGCCCGAGTAGTACGAAGTGGTTGTTGCGAACTTCGTGCCGGCGGCATTGAAACCAACCTTGGCATTGTCGCCGAACTCACCATCTTGGTTGAACAGGCACTTGACCTTGTCCTTCAGCGCTGGGTCGTTCGCCATGTAGTAACCCATGACCTTGGACTCGACAACGTAGGAGGGGAAATACGGGAAGGTAGTGGGGTACTTCTTGGGGTTGTCAAAACTAGCTCCGCCCGTGTTGACAAAGAGGTCAGGAATTCCACGACGGTTAAGGTCCTGGACAACTGCTGAGTGAGTAGGTGTTCCGAGCGCGCCGTACATCGCGAAAATTTTGTCGCGCAGAATCAGCTGGCTGGTGCCCTTCTTTGCAAGTGCAGGGTTGTACTGATCATCAAAGACCCTGAGATCAATCTTGCGACCATTGATGCCACCATTGGCATTCACGTAGTCGAAGTAGGCCGCGGCAGCCACTGGAATGTCCTTGTAGCCAGGTGCTGCTGGACCCGTCAGTGGTGTGGTCATGCCGATCACGATCTTGTTACTAGTAACCCCCGGGTCTGCTGCTTGCGCAGGCAATGCAGTGGCAAATGCCATTGCCGCCGCAGTTCCGAGAGCAACCGTTCCGGTTGCAAATTTGAATCTCACGAATGCTCCTCCAACGAAGGGCGGTCACAACTAGTCATTCCCATACATGAATAGCCAATGAACGCGATGTGTGTACGAGACTAACTGCGTCGTGCAGATCTTGCAATGTCTTCTCAGAATTATTATGAGACATTGTGCTTGCAATAGTTAGCACATTAAATAGTGAGTAAATCCGCGTGCTAACTGAGCGTGGCCCGGCCTCTGCCTTTCGCCTTATCAATCCATGATTTAAATGTGCCTGTGATCCCACCCGGCGCCAAGAGCACCACGGCAACGACCAAGAGACCGTAGAGCAAATTCGGTGCGTTGTTAGTTATCTGCTCTGGCCAGCCTCGTTCACCCGAGAGACCGTCGACCAACTCCGGCAACCACACCAGCAGAAGGGCTCCAATGATCGCCCCCAGCAACGAAGCCCTACCACCGAGAACGATGCCAACAAGCAATGAGAGGGACAGGCCAAGGCCAAATGCTCCTGGTCCAATGAAACTCAAGATTTGGGCAAATACCGCACCTGCCAGCGCCGCGAAGAGGGAACTGACCACGAACGCCGAGACTTTTGAGCCAGACGGGGAAATACCAACCACTGCAGCAGCAACAGGATCATCGCGTACTGCTTTCCACACTCGACCCTGGCGGCCCCGGACCAAGTTCAGGGCCGCGAAGGCAACAATGCATGCAACGGCAATAGCCATGGATGCTTGCCAGCGTTCGATGATGAACTCGGAATCGAAGCCATCGATAAATCCGCCACCCGCAATATCTGTGCCGTCAAGACCTGCACCATCAACACCCGGATCCTCTGTTGGATCCACCACATTCTCATCGATGCCCAAGTCTCCCCCGGCACCAAAGTCTTCTTCCGTGAGCAAGTCATCTTCCGTGAGCAAGTCATCTTCCGTGAGCAAGTCATCTTCCGTGAGCAAGTCATCTTCCGTGAGCAAGTCATCCTCGGTGAGCAAGTCCTCTTCGGCCAAAGGATCGGTACCCTGATCGAATTCCGACAAATCAAGCTCGGCGTATTGCTGGTCCTCGCCAGTTGCACCCGCATCGGTTTCAATATCAACGGCGGCGTCGCCACCCTCATCCGTTGCCACTTCTCCCCCAGCGTCTATCGCGGCGTATCCGCCGGCAGGGTAGGGAACCGTGAGCATCAATCCATTCTCGCCGCCCAGAAGTTCAGGGAATCGATTTGTGATTGCGGGAACACCCACAGCAACGCCCAGCGTTAAGCCTGCGAGGTATGGACCTTTGAGTCTGGCAGCAAGTCCACCGATGATGCCACCGATCAGAACGCCGCCAAGGCCGGCAAAGACCATGGACCAGATGGCATTCCATTCCCACCCAAAGAAGGGAACTGTCTGCCAATTCATGGATGTCAGTGCAAAAACGTACCCACCCACGGCCATGAGCGCGCCATTACCAAGCGATACCTGACCTGAGAGCCCAACCAGAATGGTCATGCCAAACATTGCGGTGGCATACATGGCCACCAATGCAAGATAAGAGCTGTAGAGCGGATCAATGTTGTTATTTAGCAGGAGTAGCAACAACCAGACAACACCGACAATGATGGCGTGCCAAATAATCCTGTTTCCCGGGAATGAACGCAAAGTCTTCACACTGACCTCGCTCCGTGATGACCGAACACTCCATCAGGTTTGAGGAGCAGGTTCAGCGCCAACAAAATCAATGCCACGATCGGCGCATTGCCCGAGTCGCTGTAACCGGAGACGAGTGAGATCACGAGCCCCGTGCCAATACCGAAGGTCACCGCGCCAATCAGGCTGTCCAAACCGCCGATGACGGCTGCAGTGAATGCGAACACCAGAAGAATGTCAAAGCTGTTGGGAGAAATAGTGGAGACGGGGGCAATCAGTACGCCGCCCACTGCACCCGTCGCACCCGCGATGGCCCAGCCTGTGATCAGCATGCGATTGACTCGCACGCCGGAGAGCCGAGCGACCTCTGGATTGAATGCTGCGGCACGCATGGACAGTCCGAGATTGGTTTTGGTGAACAGGAGGGTCAGCCCGATAACGAGTGCGGCTGTGACCACCAAGACCAGAACGTCATAGAGCGATATTGGCCAGATGCGTCCTGCAAATTCAATACCGCTGTTATCTACGGGGGTGAGGAATCCCTGCGGGTCACCGCCCCAAATCATGCCCGCGCCAGCTTGCAGCGCAATCAATACACCAAAAGTTGCAATGATCGCGCCAGTTGAATCGCTGTTCTTAACGGGTCGTATAACTAAGAAGAAAACAACGATGCCGAGCACTAGTCCAGCAGCCATCGCGACAACAAGTGCAAGGATCCATGAACCAGTTGATTGCTGGATGGTCAACGCGACATAGGTCGTGAACATCGCCTGACCCACCTGGGCAAAGTTCACCATGCGGGTTGAGCGCCAAACCAACACAATGGCCAAAGCCATCAGCGCAATGACGGCGCCGTTACTGAATCCACCGAGTAGGTAGTCAACAAAATTTGTCATGACTCAGTACCCCAGGTATGCATGTCGAAGTTCCTCATCTGATGAAATTTCCTGAGCTGGACCTGACTTAACCACTTCTCCGAGGTTCAGAACAACACCAGTTGTTGCCACGCGCAATGCTGTAACCGCATTTTGTTCAACCAGGAGTATCGCGATATTGGTTTCCTTTGCCAGAGTGCTCACCAACTCAAGGATCTGCGTAACAATCAATGGTGCAAGTCCCAATGAGGGTTCGTCGAGCAACAGGCAACGCGGATCTGACATGAGTGCTCGGCCAATCGCAAGTTGTTGGCGCTCACCGCCGCTGAGGGTGTCCGCTCGCATGTTCTTTCGTTCAGCAAGAATCGGGAAAAGGTCAAAAACTTTTTGTTGGGACTCCAAGCGACCAGCCTTGTCGCGCCACAAGCCGCCGAGCCGCAAGTTTTCTTCGAGGGAAAGCTCGGGGATAGTTGAGCGGCCTTCAGGGACAAGGGCCACGCCCATACGAACAATGTCTTCAGGCTTCTTGCCCGTGATCGAAACACCATCCAGCAGGACTTGGCCTGTTTGCGGCCTTACCAACCCGGCGAGTGTGCGCATCAAGGTCGACTTACCTGCACCATTGGCACCAATGACCGCGGTTACTTCTCCCCTGGGCACGGTGAGGTTCATCGACTTGAGAGCCTGCACTGCTCCATAAGAGACGGAGAGATCTTCGGTGTGCAACATCAGTGCCCCTCTCCTTCATCACCCAAATAGGCCGCAAGAACCGCCGGGTTATTGCGAACTTCTTCTGGTGTTCCCGAGGCAATGACTTTGCCAGCATCAAGCACCCAGATCAGATCGCACACATCCATGACGAGTTCCATGTGATGCTCAACAAGAAGGACGGTGCGTTCTGGAGTCCAACTCTTGATCATGCGACCAAGTTCAGCCATGTCTCCCGCACTAATTCCACCTGCTGGCTCGTCCAGCAGGAGCACCTTCGGGTCAGATATCAGGCTGCGCGCAATGGCCACTCGCTTTTGCACGGGGTAAGGCAACTCTGATGGGTAGCGGTCAGCGACATCGGCAATGCCGAACTCGGTGAGAGTCTCCATAGCTTTCGCTCGAAGTTTGTTTTGCTCGTGATCGGCCCACGGCATGCCCAGGGAGTCAGCCACGATCCCGCTCTTAACGCGAGCGGAGCCACCTAACATGACATTTTCCAATGCGGTCAAGGATGCAAACAAACCGACGCCCTGAAGTGTTCTGGAAATGCCCAACTTGGTTAAGTGATGTGTCTTGATGTGCTTGAGCTTCTTGCCATCGAAGCGGACATTGCCCGAGTCAGGTGTTAAGAAGCCGCTCATGATGTTGAACACGGTGGTTTTGCCAGCACCATTGGGCCCAATAAGACCCGTCACCGTTCCCTCGGGTACACCGATGGAGACATCCTCGAGAATCTGCAAACCACTGAGGGTGATGCTGACATTCTCTGTCGCCAACAAAGGATGCGTCAGCGGCAAGACGTACTTCATGCAGATTCCATCCTCACGTAGATCCTTCAGATACGACTTCGGGCATAACTTGACCCATAAATGACTGGACCAGCCTTCATGGTAAGTGCTTAGTCTCCAGTCCCGTGGGCAAATGGTCAACAGATTTCGACATTTGATTACAAACTTTTGCTAGCACATAAAATGCGAATTCGCGCACCTTCATCAGGAAAGTGCGCGAATCGCGAGTGCTTGCTTTTATGAGCGCTGTGGTTAAGCGTCATCCTCGCTCAGGAGTGAGCGGGTGCGGTTGGGATCAATCTGAATTCCAGGTCCCATGGTTGAGGAGACAGTGGTCTTCTTGATGTACCGACCCTTGGATGAGTTGGGCTTCAAACGAAGGATTTCATCCAGCGCTGCGCCGTAGTTCTCCACGAGCTGCTCGGGTGTGAAAGAAGCCTTACCAATGGGGAATTGGAGGTTCGAGTGCTTGTCCACACGGAACTCAATCTTTCCGCCCTTGATATCGCCCACAGCTTTAGCAACATCCATGGTCACGGTGCCGGTTTTGGGGTTGGGCATGAGACCACGTGGTCCGAGTACCTTGCCTAGCGTTCCCACCTTGCCCATCAGGTCAGGTGTGCAGACCGCGGAATCGAAGTCTGTCCAACCACCAGCAACTTTGGCGATCAAGTCATCAGAACCAACAAAGTCAGCACCAGCGGCGCGGGCTTCGTCAGCTTTGTCACCATTCGCGAACACCAAAACGCGAGCGGTTTTACCTGTGCCGTGTGGCAGATTGACCGTGCCACGGACCATTTGGTCAGCCTTGCGTGGGTCAACGCCCAGACGCATGGAGACCTCAACCGACGAATCAAACTTGGTTGCTGTTGTTTCTTTGACCAACCGAGTTGCCTCGAGTGGTGCATAAAGACGATCAGCTTCGATTTTTTCGAGTGCTGCTGTGTATGCCTTGCTGCGCTTCATGTTCTGCTCCATTTCTCACGACAGGTGTTTCCTGTCTGCCTATCTGCAGGGTGTGGTGTGCGAGCCGCGCTGGCTCTCCCACGGTTGAACTTTCTTGTTAAGCGGAAACCGTAATTCCCATTTGGCGTGCTGTTCCTTCGATGATCTTCATTGCTGCTTCAACATCATTGGCGTTGAGGTCAGGCATTTTTGTCTCAGCGATCTCACGAACCTGTGACTTGGTGATGCTGCCAGCCTTGACGGACTGAGGCGTGCCGGAACCCTTTTCGAGTCCTGCTGCCTTCAGGATCAAGCGTGATGCTGGTGGAGTCTTCAGAACGAAGTCAAATGAGCGATCTTCATAGACAGTGATTTCCACTGGCACGATATTGCCCTTTTGCGCTTCAGTAGCTGCGTTGTATGCCTTGCAAAAATCCATGATGTTGACACCGTGCTGGCCCAGTGCGGGTCCAACGGGGGGTGCCGGGTTGGCTGCACCAGCAGGAATTTGCAACTTGATCATTCCGCTGACTTTTTTCTTCGGTGCCATGGTGTTTCCTTCTCTTGATGGTGGTGTTTTTAAATGAAGTTTTCAGGTCTCACTGTTTAGCCCGCGTCAATCTGGCTGAATGCGAGTTCAACGGGTGTCTCCCGACCAAAGATCTCAACCAGGCCCGTGATCTTTTGGGCTTCAAGGTTGATCTCAGAGATTGTGGCGTGCAATGTGGCGAATGGTCCATCAACAACGGTGACGGAGTCGCCCACATTAAAGTCAACGCTAACGGGCGCTGCCGAGGATGACGCTCCACCGCCACCTTTGCCGCCCGCACCTGCTGCAGCTGGCTGCTTTTCCGGCTCCGGAGCCAAAATCGCAATGACTTCTTCGAGGGAAAGCGGTGACGGTGAGTGTCCGTGGCCAACAAAGCCTGTGACACCTGGGGTGTGGCGCACAACGCCCCATGATTCGTCGGTCAGATCCATGCGAACAAGGACATATCCCGGAAATTTATTGCGGCGAATTTGCTTGCGCATTCCACCCTTGATTTCGGTGACTTCTTCCATGGGGACTTCCACCTGAAAGATGTAGTCCTCCATGTTCAGGGTCGTGCTGCGCGCTTCGAGGTTTCCCTTGACCTTGTTTTCATAACCCGCGTAGCTGTGAATGACATACCAGTCACCCGGCGCATGACGCATGGAGATTTTGAATTCCTCGATCGGATCAATTTCTTCGGCGTCTTCGGCTTCTTCAGCCGCCTCAGCTTCAGACACGATTTCTTCGGCCTCAGCAACAACCTCGGCTTCTGCCTCGCTCACCGCGACATCGGCAGAAACGCCACTCTCGGCGGCGGCGATTTCTTCAAAGGATTCCGCCGCCTCTGAGTCAACAGATGCGACCGCAAATGGGTCGACATAAGCGTCAGCTGTCACAGCGTCAGAGCTTTCATCGCTCTGCTCTGCAAAGTTCTCTTCAGACACGGGGGCCAATCTCCTTCAAAGTGGCGGGATGCTTGTTGTTTTGGGTTATTACCCAAAGACAAACAGCACTCCCTTGGTAAAGACGTAGTCGTACAGGGCAATGATTCCTGACATCAGAAGAACGAAGAACACGACAACGATTGTGTAGTTGACCAACTCATTCCGAGTGGGCCAAATAACCTTTCGGAGTTCAACGACAACCTGGCGGATGAACAGGGCAAGTCGGGAGAAGATGTTCTTCTTTTTCTCCGCACCAGAACCGCCGCCGTCACCTGTTGGCTTAGCGTCGGTATCAACCATTTTTCACTCCACTCACATGCCTTGTTTTCGTACTTCTGCTTGCTATTGCTCGTTTGTCGTGCATTTTCACCACCAGCTCTCACCGGTGACTCCTGCTCTCCGGCCTGAGCCAGTTTGCAGGGCTGGAGGGACTTGAACCCCCAACCCCCGGTTTTGGAGACCGGTGCTCTACCAGTTGAGCTACAACCCTTTAGTAGGCATGCTTGCGCAGACCTACCGCGAGGAGAGAGTGTACGTGTCACCCCTCAGCCCGACCGAGACCGGGTCCATCTAGATCGGCGCAGACACCCGAAAAATCTACCCAAACTGGGCGGATTTCCAGAGCACGAATTCGCCTGACATGATTGCCCTATGGCTGACCTACCCAGAATTTCCCGACGAATTGCCGCAATCGCCGAGTCCGCAACGCTTGCGGTGGATGCCAAAGCGAAGGCCCTATCAGCCGCTGGGCGTCCAGTTATCGGTTTTGGGGCCGGTGAGCCTGATTTCCCCACCCCCGACTACATCGTTGAAGCCGCCGTAGCCGCCTGTCACGAGCCCAAGTGGCACCGATATACCCCCGCTGGCGGACTCCCCGAACTTAAAGAGGCAATCGCGGTCAAAACGATGCGCGACTCCGGTTACTCGGTCCAAGCAAGCCAGGTCCTGGTGACCAATGGCGGCAAGCAAGCCCTCTATAACGCCTTTGCCACGCTCCTTGATCCAGGCGATGAAGTCCTACTTCCTGCGCCCTACTGGACCACCTACCCCGAATCCATCATGCTGGCAGGCGGAGCCCCAGTCATCGTGATGACCGATGAGGCATCCGGATATCTCGCCAGCATCGAACAACTTGATGCAGCTGTGACCCCAGCAACAAAAGCATTGGTCTTTGTTTCGCCATCAAACCCGACGGGCGCGGTCTACCCCCCGGAGTTGGTAAAGGCAATCGGCGAGTGGGCATTGGAAAAAGGAATTTGGGTCATCACCGACGAAATCTACGAACACCTCGTGTACGGCGATGCCACATTCGCATCGATGCCCGCGTTGGTCCCCGATCTCGCTGATCGCTGCGTGGTGGTCAATGGTGTTGCCAAGACCTATGCCATGACAGGCTGGAGAGTGGGCTGGATGATCGCCCCAGCGGATGTCACCAAGGCAGCGACCAACCTGCAATCACATGCAACATCCAATGTCGCGAATGTTTCCCAAGTCGCCGCCCTCGCAGCGGTAAGCGGAAATCTTGACGTGGTCGAACAAATGAAAGTGGCTTTTGACCGCAGGCGTTTGCTCATCGTCGACTTGTTGAACTCAATCCCCGGGATCACCTGCCCAGAGCCTGAAGGCGCCTTCTATGCCTACCCATCAGTCAAGGGTTTGATGGGAAGAACATTTGGCGGCACAACAGTCACGAGCTCAAGCGAACTCGCCGGCGCGATACTTGATCAAGTTGAAGTTGCTGTTGTTCCCGGCGAGGCATTTGGAACTCCGGGGTATTTGCGCTTGTCCTATGCAACATCTGATGAAAAAATTACCGAAGGCCTGGATCGCATCAAGGCGTTCGTTGCGTCAGCGAGTTAACGCAACCATTTCACAGTTGACCAACACGGGTTCTACTTCGAGTTCAATCCCGAAATGATCAAACACTTGCTGGCGCATATGGCTCGCAAGTGCGATTACAGTTTGAGCCGTTCCACCATCGGTGTTGGCAATTGCTAGTGAGTGGTTTCGTGACACCCGAATAACCCCATCAGAGTCAGGGAGGGTAAACCCCTTGGAAATACCCGAGTTCTCAATTAACCATGCCGCACTCAACTTAACGTGGGTTAGTGCCCGCGGATCCGAATCCTTCAACGCGTATTGCGGGCAGCCCTCGGGAGCAGTCTCACGAGTGACAGCAGGATTGACAAAAAATGAACCCGTGCTGTTGGAGTCCGCATCCTCATGGTTAACCACCATGCTTTTTATCCCGCGCAAGGCAAGGACAGATTGACGCACGGCGTGCGCATCAACCTTGTCCCCCACATTTACTTTCATGACTGACGCGAGTTGTTCATAACCAACAAACACATCAATCGCGCCGTCCAGCAAATACGTCACTGATATCACCACGTAGCGGTCAGGTTGTTTTTTAAAAATGCTGGTTCGATAACCAAAATCACATTGGGCAGGAACAAGGTCAACGACATTCAGATGCTTTCGATCCAACACTCGAACGCTAGAAATCAGATCAGCGATCTCAACGCCGTAGGCACCAATATTTTGAATTGGTGTTGCACCCACTGAGCCCGGGATGCCTGACAACGGGGTAAATGCACCGTGTCCCCGCTCAAGCGCAGAAACGACAAATTCATCCCAGTCCTCGCCTGCACTCACCTGCGCTCTGTCGGATTTCCAGTCAATGCCACGGATATCAATCACAACCACCGTGCCAGTGAAGTGTTCATCAGCGCACACAACGTTGCTACCGCCACCAAGCACCAAAACATCGCTACCTGTTTGATCGCATTCAGCGATTAACTCGATGGCTTCATCCTCAGAACTCACACGGATTATTCGATCAGCCGTTCCACCCACTTTGAGTGTGGTGAGCTGTGAGAGCGGGATGTCGAGGAACTCAATCGCCATTGGAGTCCTTCGAGTGCAAGATATTGTTCTTGCCTCGGTAGGTCTTGAGCAATCGGTCATAAGTTTTTTTGCTCTGCTGGTCGCGATACTCGGGCTCAGAGTCGTGATAACCGTGATGTCGATCCTGGCGTAGTGGCAATTCAATGGCGGGGATGACAGCGTCGTGACCTGCGCTACGAATTGCAAGTGACCATTCCATGTCAGCATTGCGATAAAAGCGGGCCTTGGAGTTGGGCCCAATGTCGCGCGCAACGCTCGTGCGCATCAACATGAAGTACCCAAGCACGGCGTCAACACTGCCAGCGGATGCATCGGTAAATGATCGCCATTCATCCTCGACATTGACATTGACTCCTCGCCAGCCAGTGAGCGCCACGGCCGGATTGTCAAAGACTGTGAGCATTGGAGTGAGTGCGTCACCCTCCCATATCGTGGACACGTCCATAACTCCGATAAACCTTGAATCAGCCAGATCTATTCCACATTGCACGGCACCTGCCCAACCAGACTCCGCAAGCATCTGGGCAACATGAAAAACGTGCACGCGCTCATCCCGCTGAGCCATTTCTTCGAGCACAATGCCGACGGATTCAACATTGCCGCAATCAATTGCGACAACCGCGGCGTCCGCGGGCATGTATGCGGTGAGCGCGCTGAGACAGGTGCGGACATCCTCTGGCCACCCGTCGATCACGAGAATTATGGCCGTCGAGGCCGAAACAGAATTCTGATGAACCTGACGCAGTTGCGAAACATTTTGAAACTGATCAAAGGGTGGAGCTTCTGTTAATTCATATCCATCGGCCGTGTCCTTGACAAGAAAGCCGAGTGCCTTGATTTCATCACGCAATTCATCAGAGCGCGCATAATCTTTATCAGCGCGCGCAGCAAGCCTCTCCTGTGCCAGTTGCTCAACCTCTGCGGGAATGGCCATCATGCAGGCAATGTAACAACTGCACGTGCTTTGCCGAGCACCGTGACTCCGTCATTCTTGGCGGTCAATGCAATAACTGCGCGATTGGAATCCAATAACTCTGTCACTTTGGCGTTCACAAAAAGAACTGTTCCCACTGAGTCATCAGGTACGGGGACCGGTCGAGTGAATCGGCAGGAGTACTCGACGATTGCGGAAGGGTCACCGACCCAGTCTGTGACCACTCGAATGGCCAGTCCCATGGTGAACATTCCATGAGCAATCACGTTGGGCAAGCCAACTTCTCGGGCAACGCGTTCATTCCAATGAATTATGTTGAAATCCCCAGACGCTCCGGCATAGCGAACTAAGTCAGCACGAGTGATGGTGAACTCTTGCTCTGGAAGCTCGTAACCAACAGCTACTTCTTCGACACCCATGTTCACTCCTCTCCGCGAGAAAGGAGCAGTGAATAGACAGTTGAAACAGGAGCTCCGAGGGAATCCATGATCTCCGTCTTGACGGTGATCATGTCATTGCCTGCAACCGTGCGAATGTCGTCAACGCTGACAACGCAACTTAATTCGTCGCCCGCGACAATCGGTCGGTGGTGCACAAACCTCTGATCACCGTGAACAACCCGGGTGTAGTCCAATCCAAGTTCAGGATCAAAAACAACTTGCTCGCCAGATCCCATTGAAATCACGATGGCAAATGTCGGCGGCGCAATGAGATCCGAATGACCCGCAGTCTGCGCTGCCGCGACATCGAAGTACATCGGATTGGAATCGCCCAAACTTCGAGCGAACTCGCGAATTTTCTCCCGACCGACCGCATAAGGTGCAGTCGCGGGATAGGTGCGGCCAATGAACTCCGTGTTAATAGCCACGAGTGACAGTTAGCGAGTTTCCTTGTGCAGAGTGTGTGTCTTGCACTTCACGCAGAACTTCTTCACTTCAAGACGATCCGGATCGTTGCGACGATTCTTCTTGGTGATGTAGTTGCGGTCTTTGCATTCTTCGCATGCCAAGGTGATCTTGGGGCGGACATCGCTGGCCTTGGCCATTGCATTCTCACTTCCGTTAAACGCACAACCTGTGCGGGTTTTTCATTTTGAGCCAGACACCATTGTGCCCGATCCACTTATTAGACGTGCATGTGCCAGTAGCGAGGGCCGGACTTGAACCGGCGACACAGCGATTATGAGCCGCTTGCTCTACCACCTGAGCTACCCCGCCAGGCGAAGTCGACTCCCTGAGTGCAAGTCGTCTCCATCCGAGCCCCTTTACGGAATCGAACCGTAGACCTTCTCCTTACCATGGAGACGCTCTGCCGACTGAGCTAAAGGGGCGTGAAGCCACGCAAGCGTACACAGCAACCCCTCAAGCCTGGACGTCAGTACCCCGCCTGTTTGACTAGAGCCATGAACGCATCTTCCACATCGAGCACCCCCTGGACCACCGCGAACCTCCCCCAGCTCACCGGGCGCAGGGTGATCGTGACCGGGGCCAACTCTGGACTGGGCTTTGAAACGGCAAAAGCCCTCGCTGGTGCTGGCGCCGAGGTAACCCTGGCCATTCGAGACCTGACCAAGGGCGAGCATGCCGCGGCAGCGATTGGCCCTAATGCCACGGCCATGCGGCTGGATCTGGCCGAGCTTGCCTCGGTCCACGAATTTGCTCAAAAGTGGTCGAAGGCCAACCCCGAAGGCTTGGACATCCTGATCAACAACGCAGGAATTATGGCGATCCCCCGAACCGAGACCCCTGATGGTTTCGAAGCGCAATTGGCCACCAATCACCTTGGCCACTTTGCCCTTACCGGGCTTCTCATCCCCGCATTAGTTGCGATCCCCAACTCCAGAATTGTCACGGTGTCATCTCTGGCGCACAAAATGGCGCGGAAAATGAATTTCGATGACCTCATGGGCGCCGCCAAATACAGCGCCTGGGGCGCATACGGGCAGTCCAAGTTGGCCAATCTCCTCTTCACCGCTGAACTCCAACGCAGGCTCACCACCGACGGCTACTCCACCATTGCCGTGGCCGCCCATCCCGGTTTCTCCGCAACCAACCTCCAAGGAGTTGCGGCGAAAATGCGGGGGAACAAGCGCGAATTCCAAATCACTGAATTTGTAAATCGGCGGATCGCGCAATCAGCGCAGATGGGGGCACTCCCAACATTGTTTGCGGCAACTGCACCGGGAATTCCGGGCGATAGTTATGTGGGTCCGTCAGACATGTGGGAAACCCGCGGTAATCCCAAACTGGTGGGCCGCTCCGCCTCAGCCCAAGATATGGAGCAAGCCCGAAGACTCTGGGATATCTCCCAAGAACTCACGGGTGTCACGTATCCCCTGTGATCAGAGCCTGAAAAAAATGAGTAGGCCCCACGAACTGGGCCCTGCACCAAGAATTATGTGGGCCCCTCTAAAGAGGGGCCCACAAACACGTGGCAGATAGTGGATTCGAACCACTGAAGGTAAAACCGACGGATTTACAGTCCGCTCCCATTGGCCGCTCGGGCAATCTGCCGTAATGCGCGCCAAACAATACATGTCCACCATGCTCACGTAGCAGTCGGTTAGATTGCTACCTGACATATCCGCATGAAAGGGGCCCCACATGGCTGACAGCAGTTTCGACATCGTCTCCGAAGTTGACCACCAAGAGGCAGACAATGCCCTCAATCAGGCGGCAAAAGAGCTCTCTCAACGCTTTGATTTCAAGAACACCGGCACCACCATTGAGTGGAAAGGCGACGAGGCAATCGAGATCACCAGTGGCACCGAGGAGCGTGCCGTAGCCGCCCTCGAAGTGTTCAAGGAAAAACTGATCAAACGCGGAATCAGCCTCAAGGCATTCACCGCTGGAGATCCAAGGGCATCGGGCAAGGAATACAAAATAGGTGGCACATTCACCAACGGTCTGAGCCAAGAGCAGGCCAAGAAACTTGGCAAGTTGATCCGCGATGAAGGACCCAAGGGCGCCAAATCACAGGTTCAAGGTGATGAAATGCGTGTTTCGAGTAAAAGCCGTGATGACCTGCAAGAAATCATCGCGCTCATCAAAGACGCCGATCTTGACTTTGCTGTTCAATTCACGAACTACCGTTAATTCGCAGAATCATTTTCTGACGTTAATTGGGTGATTCCCAATGTGAGGTCGGCTCGCGAATCAGAAATTAGAGCGCGATGTTGATCCCACTCAAGTGCGTCAAAGGGGCACACGTCAACGCAGATACCGCAATACATGCACAGCGAATAGTCGATGTCGAATGAGTCCAGCACATTGATTTTCTTGGGTCGGCGAGCACCAGCGTCGGTGACTTCTTCGGTATGCGAGTCAAGGTGGATGCACCACGCTGGACACTCACGAACACACAACATGCATGATGTGCATTTATCAGGCAGTAGCGCAATGAACGAGTGAATCATTGTTGCAACCAACTTTCAGGTGCACCCGGGGGTCGCTGACGTCGACGTGATGGGTTGCCCACTTTGCGCCCATCCTGTTTGATTTCGGGCTCAGCAGCTCCGGGCCATTCGGTCACCACGCGCGCACTCAAAACAATATTTTTACGCAGTGGCGGTAGCCCGAGCGTTTCATGTCGCAGAAGTTTTTGCATGTCATTACCTTCAAACTTCACTCCAAACATTTCTCCCACTTCCCGCTCATGCCACCCAGCGCCAGGAAACAAGGTTTCAATGCTGTCGATATGCAAATTTTCATTAGAAAGCATGGTTGAAATCAAATACGAATCGGAAAGATCTTCACGAACTATGTGCACAACTACCTCAACAAAACTATTCCGATCCACTGCAGTGAGAAAATCAAAAAAACCAAATCCACGTTGTTTAACTTGATGCACGCGCTCATGCCATGTATCAACTGGAACGGATTCCATGGCCATCACAGCCGTCATGGGGCAACACCAGAGTGCGCAAGATCTAGGAGTGCGGCAACGAATGCATCAGGGCGCGGTGGACAGCCGGCAACATATACGGCTACATCCGCAAATTGGTCAATGCCCTTTGTGACGGGTGGTGAATCCCAGTAAGGCCCGCCACTGGTTGCACACGCACCAAAGGACATCAGTCGGGCCTCAGGGAATCGATCAATTTGTGCCAACACAGCGGGCAGTAGTGCATCGGTCACGGTGCCTGAAATCACTAGAATCGAGGGGGCTGGGGAGATCTGTTCGCCACTGACAGGGAGAAGTAAACCAGCCGTCGCTGCCGCCTCCACCTCAAGTGTGCAGCATGCCAGACCAGCGGTAATTACCTCAACCTCTATCGTTGGATGTTCAGCAAGTTGGTAACGCGTCACAGCTTGAGCCTAGCCCCACGAATTGGCTGGTAATCTGCGAGTACTCTGAGCGAGTTCAAGTGGTAACGCCGGCAACATGCAACAAAATGCAGGCAACTAAAGCAAATAACTAGTCGAGTAGAGGTTCCCACGTGGCATCCCGTGTACGGTCATCACACACGACCGGTGTTTTGCTTGGTGCCTTTGGTTACCTATTCTGGGGACTCTTTCCTCTCTATTTCACTTTGCTGGATCAGGTAGCGCCCATTGAAGTTGTGGTGCACAGAGTTATCTGGTCGTTATTTTTTGTCATCTTTATTCTTGTGATTGGAAAGAAATGGCGAATATTCGTTGCCGCCTTCACCAAGCGCAACGTCCTTCTCCTGGGAACTGCCGCAATTTTTCTTTCGGTTAACTGGCTCGTTTATGTCTATGCGGTGAGTTCCGACCAAGTTGTGCAAGCCTCACTTGGCTATTTTGTGAATCCGCTCATTTCCGTTGCCATGGGCGTGGTCCTGCTCAAAGAGCGTCTGCGCAAGGCCCAGTGGAGCGCCGTGGGAATCGCTGTGATCGCCGTGATCGTGCTGACAATTGCAGGTGGTGCACTGCCTTGGATAGCACTCGCGCTCGGGATTTCCTTTGGTACCTATGGGCTGCTCAAGAAGTTTGGCAACCTGCCTTCAATTCTCAGCCTTGGCATAGAGACAGCAGTCTTGTTTCCCTTGGCAGCCATAATCTTATTGTTCACTGTCTCCCAGGGTCAGGAATCATTTGCTGCCGGTGGCATAAGTATCACGATTCTCTTAATCCTCTTGGGACCTGTTACAGCGATTCCACTACTTGCATTTGGGGGCGCAACAAATCGCATTCCATTGTCCACATTAGGGCTTTTGCAATACATCACACCCATTGGTCAATTTGTGCTAGGAATTTTTGTGTTTCATGAGGTCATGTCCAGCGGGCGTTGGTTCGGATTCATACTTGTTTGGCTCGCCCTAGTCATCTTCTCCATTGACATGTATCGACACACTCGCAACAACAGCAAGCGAAACGCTTTGGTGCTCAGTGAGCAAGCTGAAATTGAGGCCATGGGTGCTCAGTAGCCTTAGCGGCCAGACACAATTGAGTCTGCACCTACTTTTCAACCAGTGCGCGTGACCACATAATCACACAAAGCCCCAAGGGTTTCCTTGGCAGGGATATCCGGCAATGGATCAAGTGAGCGCCGCGCATCATCTGCCCAGCGCCGCGCTTCGGCGCGGGCTTCGTCCAGACTGAAATCTGAGCGAAGCAGCTCAAGCGCTTCGACATGCTCACCGTCATCAGGCAATGGGCGCGTTAGCAGAGATCTCAGGCGCTCACCACTTGCCTCGTCCCTGGAGAGAGCGATGAGGGCGGCCAGCGTCGGGACACCTTCGCGCAAATCGGTTCCAGGCGTCTTGCCTGACTGATCTGAATCGGAAGTGATGTCAACGATGTCGTCGGCCAGTTGGAATGCCACGCCAATGCGCTCACCAAAGGCCGTGAGGGTGTTCACCGTGTCCAGATCAGCTCCCGCAAGGAGAGCCCCAAACCGGCCCGAGGTTGCAATGAGCGATCCGGTTTTATCGGCCAATACAGACAGGTGGTGCTTGACCGGATCTTGACCATCGAGGGGTCCAACAGTCTCATTGATCTGACCGATGCACAGCCTCTCAAAGGTCTCGGCCTGAATGCGGACAGCCTCTGGCCCTAGGTCAGCCAATATTTGAGATGCCCGCGCAAAGAGGAAATCGCCGGTCAGAATCGCGACGGTGTTGTCCCACCGGGAATTAGCGCTCTGCGCTCCCCTTCGCATGGTGGCTTCATCCATGACGTCATCGTGATAGAGGGTTGCAAGGTGCGTGAGCTCCACGACAACCGCAGCGGGAACGACCCCCTCTGCTTCTGGGTTGCCAAATTCGGATGCAAGAAGGGTCAGAATGGGTCGAAATCGCTTGCCACCTGCAACGACAAGGTGCCTCGATGTTTCAGTGACGAATGGGTATTGACTCTGGACAGCAGTCATCAACTGCGCTTCAACTCGATCGAGAGACTGCGAGACCCGTGCTTCAAGTTGCGGGTCAGCCGCAGAGAACAACCGGATCATGGGGTCACGGTACTACCGAATGAAGATGCCTGCATTTGCCACCATCTCGATGACCGGTTGAGGAATGACACCCAACACGACAGTGATGGTTGCACTTGCCGCTAATGCAATAGTGGTGAACGCCGATGGAATGGCAACAGACGCCGTATTTTCCGTTGGCGCGGAAAAGAACATGACCACAATCACGCGCACATAGAAGAAAGCCGCAACGACGCTGGCCGCAACTGCCACGATCACGAGCCACGTTTGACCCGCGGTAATGGCGGCGGCGAAAACACTAAATTTGATGACAAATCCGCTGGTCAATGGAATACCCGCTAGGGAAAGCAAAAAGATGCTGAAAACCGTGGCCACCATGGGCGACTTCTTGCCCAGACCCGCCCACTTGGACAGATGGGTTGCTTCACCTGATGCGTCGCGAACCATCGACACAACCGCGAAGGCACCGATGGTGACGAATCCATAGGCAATCAAGTAGAAAAGGACTGCCGCAATACCTGCAGCAGTCGCGGTCGCCACACCCACCAGGATGAACCCTGACTGGGCAACTGCGGAGTAGGCCAACATGCGCTTGATGTCACTTTGGGTGATAGCAATCAGTGAGCCCACGAGCATGCTCAGAATTGCCACGATCCAGACGATAATTTCCCAGTCCCAGCGCAGTCCGCTGAAACCAACGTATAGCAAACGCATGAGCGCACCAAATGCCGCCACCTTGACTGCCGCGCCCATAAAACCAGTGATGGGGGTTGGGGCGCCTTGGTAAACGTCTGGTGTCCACTGGTGGAATGGAACAGCACCAATTTTGAAGAACAGACCGATGAGCAACATGCCTAGGCCAATGAGAACAAGCGCGCCCTCGCCTGTCTTCACCGAGAGTGCGTCAGAGATCCCCGGCAGTGAAATTGTTCCCGCATAGCCGTAAACAAGGGCCGCACCGAAAATGAAGAAGGCCGAAGCAAACGCACCAAGAACGAAATACTTCAGTGCCGCTTCTTGGGAGAGCAGGCGGCGGCGGCGTGCCATGCCCACCATGAGATACAACGGAAGGGACATGATCTCAAGTGCAATAAACATGAAGAGCAGGTCATTTGCGGCGACAAAGGACAACATGCCTGTGACGGCGAAGAGAAAAAGAGTCCAAATCTCAGTTTGAGTGAATCCGCGGCTGGTGAACTCGCGTTCATCCACCGACCCAGGCAAAGCCGATGCACGCGGAGCAAAGGAGTCACCCAATGAATCCAGTGAGCGCTCAGAAATCAGCATTGCACCGAGTAATGCGAGCACGAGAATCGTGCCCTGCATCATGATGGCTGGGCCATCGATGGCTAGCGATCCCCCGGCCGTGATCACCCGAGTGTCACGGATGGTGAAAAGCCAGAAGCCTGCTGAAATGATCGCTCCATAGGTGATCAACATCTGTATGAATCGTCGTGAGGCGCGAGGGATGAATGCCTCAACCATCACGGATACGAGCGCAGCCACAAAAATTATAAGAATCGGGGCAATGGCGGAGTAATCAATTTCCGGTGCACTGAAAGTGTTCACTCTGCACTCCCTTCGCTGACGGTGGAATCAATTGGAGCAAGTCCCACCTCAATGGCTGGATCTGTGGCGCCAATCGTTGTCATGACACGATCTACCGCGGGATTTACCACGTTGAGCAACGGTGCCGGGAAAACACCCAAAATGATGGTGAGTGCGGCAATGGGCACCAGCGCTGTGATCTCACGCCCATTGAGATCCTTCATGCCAGCGCAGTCAGGGTTCAGCGGTCCCGTCATGGACTTTTGATAGACCCGAAGGACATAAGCCGCAGTGATGACAATGCCCACCGTTGCGAGAGCCCCCAGCCACATGTATTGCTGGAAAGTACCCAACAGAACAAGGAATTCACCGATGAAAGACACCATGCCCGGCAGAGCAAGGCTGGACAACGCGGCAATGAGGAAGAAGCCGGCAAGTACAGGTGCCGCTTTGTTCACACCGCCAAAGGATGAGAGCTGGGCTGAGCCGCCCCGACGTGAAATCAGATAACCCGCGGCAATGAAGAGCCCTGCGGTGGAAAGGCCGTGAGCGACCATGTAGATGACAGAGCCTGTTTGCCCAATCGAGGTAAACACGAAAATGCCAAGAACAATGAAGCCGAAGTGGGACATGGATGAGTAGGCGAATAGCCGCTTCATATCTGTCTGTTTCAAAGCGATGAAGGCGCCATAGAAGATTCCAACCACCGCGAGGGTGATAACAACCGGGGCGTAAAAAGTGCTCGCGGCCGGGAAGATCTCCAGGCAGTAGCGGATCATGCCGAAGGTTCCGACCTTGTCCAGGACACCAATCAGCAATACAGACGTTCCAGGCTGAGACTGTCCCGCTGCATCGGGCAGCCAGGTGTGGAACGGCCACAAGGGCGCCTTGATGGCAAATGCAAAGAAGAAACCAAGGAAAAGTAACTTTTGCACATCAGGATCAATGTCCAAACCAACAAGTGTGGTGAAGTCAAATGTTCCCGTTCCCGTGATCTGAGCGGAAACAACATAAAGCCCAATGAGCGATGCCAACATGAACAGACCGCCGAGCAAGCTATAAATCAGGAACTTGACGGCGGCGTAAGAGCGCTGCGGGCCGCCGTATCGACCGATCATGAAATACACGGGAATCAACATGACTTCAAAGAAGACGTAGAACAGGAAGACGTCAGTTGCCGCAAAGACACCAATCATCAGAGTCTCGAGGGCGAGAATGAGTGCGAAGTATCCCTTGACGCTGCCTTGGGCCTCCACTGCTTCATTCCAGCCGCCAAGGATGACGACGGGAACAAGAGTTGCTGCCAGCGCGATCAGGACGAGTGCGATGCCATCAATGCCGAGTGAGAAGTTGATGCCAAAGGCTGGGATCCACGAATAACTCTCAACGAATTGGAATGGCTCTGCCGAGTTGGCATCAAATTGCAGCGCCATAACAACGACCGCACCGAGGGTGACAACCGAGAAAAACAACGCGACCATTTTGGCTAGGGCGCCATTTGCTTTGGGCACCAACATGACAACGACGCTGCCAATAAGAGGGATGAGGCCAATCGTGGTCAGCCAGGGGAAATTATTCACTAGATCCTCACCAAAACGAGAGCGGCAATTACCAAGACAGCGCCGCCCACCATGGACAGTGCATAGGTTCGGATAAACCCAGACTGCGTGCGACGCATGCGACCTGAGAGTCCACCAACCACGGCTGCGGAGCCGTTAACGAATCCGTCCACAGCCTTGTTGTCAAACCACACAAGGAGTCGGGCAGCGTAATTTGTTGGAGCCACGACAAGTGCGTGGTTCACCGCATCTCCGTACAGGTCCTTGCGGGCTGCGCGGGTTAGCCAGTTGCCTGCAGGAGCAACTTCGGGTACTTCGCGGCGGCCATAGGAAATCCAGCCAATAATCGCACCGATGATCACGACCACGAGGGTGAAGACAATGTAGACACTCGATGGCAAAGGTGTCGGCTCACTCTCAAAGCCCACAACTGGCTCCAACCAGCTTTCAATGTCTCCCCAGAACAGCAGGGCCATGCCAAGGAAAGTGGAACCGAGTGCAAGGACGATCAGCGGAATAGTCATGACCTTTGGTGACTCGTGAGGGTGGACATCGTCCTCCCAGCGCTTCTTGCCAAAGAAAGTCATAGCGATCATGCGGGTCATGTAGAAACCCGTGATGCCTGCAGCTGCAACAGCAGCCAGTCCGATGAAGAGGTTCTGTTCAAAGGCAGCATGAATGATTTCATCCTTGGACCAGAAACCAGAAAATGGCGGGATACCGATAATGGCCAGGTAACCAGCCATAAATGTGATGAAGGTAATCACCATGACACCGCGAAGTGCCCCATAGCGGCGCATGTTCACGTCGTCGTTCATGCCGTGCATCACAGAGCCTGCGCCAAGGAACAGGCCGGCCTTGAACACACCGTGGGTGAGAAGGTGGAAGATGGCAAAGACGTAACCGATCGGCCCAAGGCCAACTGCCAGCATCATGTAACCGATCTGGCTCATGGTGGAGCCGGCAAGGGCTTTTTTAATGTCGTCCTTGGCCGAACCAATAATTGCACCCATGAATACCGTGATCAGCGCAACTATGACAACCACAGTCGCTGCGATCTCGGCATTGTTGTAGATGACATTGCTTCGGGCGATCAGGTAAACGCCCGCGGTAACCATGGTCGCTGCGTGAATAAGCGCCGAGACGGGGGTTGGGCCTTCCATGGCGTCGAGCAACCAAGCCTGAAGTGGGAACTGGGCCGACTTGCCCGCAGCCGCGAGGAGCAGAAGTAAACCGAGTGCGGTCAGTGTGCCTTCGCTGGCATTCGTGGCCGAGCCGAACACGTCAGAGAAGTTCACGGAACCAAATGTGACAAACATGAGCATGATGGCCAAACTGAGGCCAACGTCGCCAACGCGGTTGATGATGAAAGCCTTTTTACCTGCCGCCGCGGCCGATGGCTTGTATTGCCAGAAGCTAATGAGCAGGTAACTGGCAAGGCCAACGCCCTCCCAACCGACATAGAGCAAGAGGTAGTTATTGGCCAGAACGAGCAACAGCATCGCTGCAACGAAAAGATTCAAGTAGCCAAAAAACTTGCGGCGGTCTGGATCATGGGACATATAGCCCAATGAGTAGATATGAATCAAAGCACCAACGATGGTGATCAGTAGAACAAAGACCATGGACAGTTGATCAAGTTGGAATGCGAGGTCAACACTGAAGTCACCAACGAATACCCACTGATAAGCCACTTGGGAAATGGTTCGCTCCTCAGCGGGGAGGTCCATCATGTTTATGAGCATGAGCACACCGAGCACGGCCGAAGCTGTCACGGTGAGAACTCCAAGGTATGGGCCCCATGAATTGGATCTCCGGCCAGTGAACAGCAGGATCGCTGCTCCAGCCAAAGGCAATGCAATGAGCAGCCACATGAGGGAGAAGATCCCCTCGGCAGGCATAACGGTCACGTACTTGTCCTATTCCTTGTTTGCGAGTTCTTATTAATATTTCAACAGATTGGGTTCATCGATGGATGCACTCTGGCGCGTTCGGAACACTGTCACGATGATGGCCAGTCCCACCACAACTTCTGCAGCCGCCACAACCATGACGAAGAACGCCACGGTCTGACCATCAAGATTTCCGTTCATGCGCGCGAAAGCCACAAATGCGAGATTCGCCGCGTTGAGCATCAACTCAACAGACATGAAGACGATAATCGCGTTGCGTCGAACCAACACTCCAATTGCTCCAATGGAGAACAGCACCGACGCGAGAATCACGTAGTTTGTTGGATTCACTTGGCACCACCTTCGCGGGAATTACCGTCAAATGAATCGCCCTCAGACAGTTCAAGGACCTCTGAGACGTCGCGGTGATCAACAATGAGTGAATCGTCGCGACCGCGAACTGGTTCTGGGACGCTATCCAGGGCTAATGAGCCATCGGGCAAAATCGCTGGGGTATTGACCGCGTTGTGACGGGCATAAACACCCGGGTTGGGCTTGTTTCCCGGATGTCCCGCACCCACCATGAAGCGCTCTTCAGAGAGTTCGCGCTGCGACTTCTTGGGCTTCCAAAGATCGCGATGCGTCAGCACCATGGCACCAAGCCCCGCAGTGATCAACAGTGCGGCTGTTGCCTCAAACGCAATGAGATAAGGACCAAAAATGAGGTGCGCAATACCTTCGACGTTGCCACCGTATTCGGAGTTTGCCGCTTCAAGGCCGACATCAGGCATTCCTGAGATTGCCGTGCCAAGAAATGCAACGAGGAGCACGCCCAACGCCAGTCCGAACAAAATTCCAGCAATGCGCTGCCCACGAATCGTCTCAATGAGCGAATCTGAAGAGTCCACACCCACAACCATGAGAACAAAAAGGAAGAGCATCATGACTGCGCCTGTGTAGACAATGATTTGAACCATGCCAAGGAATGGTGCCGAGTTTGCAATGTAAAGAACCGCAAGGTTGATCATGGTCATGGCAATAAAAAGTGCGCTATGAACGGCTTTGCGGGATACCAACATTCCGATGGCACCGATAACCGCAAGGCCACCGCAAATCCAGAAGACGAGAGTTTCGCCGAGGTTGTTCACGACTGCGACCCCTCCTGCTCAGGAACCGCGCCAGTGATCTTGTTTGCGTAGTAGTCACGGTCGGTTGTGCCGGGAACCATGTCGTGCGGCGGCGCAATCATGCCTGGGAGCATGGGAGCGAGCAGATCCTGCTTTTCATAGATCAAGTCAGTGCGATTGTTGTCGGCCAACTCGAATTCGTTGGTCATGGTCAATGCGCGGGTAGGGCACGCCTCAATGCACAGACCGCAGAAAATACAACGGAGGTAATTGATTTGGTACACGCGACCGTAGCGCTCGCCCGGGGAGAAACGTTCTTCATCTGAGTTGTCCGCGCCTTCAACGAAGATTGCGTCAGCGGGGCACGCCCAAGCGCACAATTCGCAGCCAATGCACTTTTCAAGGCCATCGGCCCATCGGTTGAGCTGATGGCGGCCATGGAAACGTGGTTTAGGTGGGTACTTGGTTGCATCCTCGGGGTACTGCTCGGTGACCACCTTCTTAAAAATCGTGCCGAAGGTGACTCCGAAACCGCGAACAACTTGGGGCAGCTCAGCCATTGTTCTGCTCCTCTTCCTGCTGATCAATTGCTGGCGCAGCGGCGCCTGCATTGGATTCGATTGCCGGTGCGCCGGCAGCAGCCATGACCCTGCGGGGAGTGAACTCAAAGCGCTGACCGGGCATTGGTGGAACCGGGTGACCCCCCGCTGTTGAATCAAATGGAGTTGCATCGCGGGCAGCCTGCTCAGCGTCTATACGCGCTTGCTTCTTGTCTGCACGAGCCTGAAGTAGCCACGAACCAATCAGCAGAATCGCGATGACGATGGCCCCACCGATGAGCAACTGTTGGTTGGTGACGCTGACGTCATCGCGGAAGACTCGAGCAGTCGCCACAATCATGATCCAAAGAATCGAAGCAGGTATGAGAACTTTCCAACCAAATTTCATGAACTGGTCATAACGCAAACGCGGAAGTGTTGCCCGAAGCCAAATAAACATGAAGATGAAGAGCTGCACCTTGACCAGCCACCACAGAATTGGCCACCAACCGGTGTTTGCTGAATCCCACAGCGAAATGGGCCATGGTGCAAGCCATCCGCCAAGGAAGAGAGTGGTTGCCAACGCAGAAACGGTGACCATGTTGATGTACTCGGCCAAGAAGAACATGGCGAACTTCAACGAGGAGTACTCGGTGTGGAATCCACCGACCAGTTCGCCTTCAGCCTCAGGCAGGTCAAATGGTGCACGGTTGGTCTCGCCCACCATCGAAGTGACATAGATAAGGAACGACGGTAACAAAATCACCGCGAACCAAATGGGTTCCTGCTTCACGATTATCTCTGAGGTCGACATGGAGCCCGCAAACAAGAACACCGCAACAAAGGACAGGCCCATGGCGATTTCATAGGAAATCACCTGCGCCGTGGAGCGAAGCCCACCCAAGAGGGGATAAGTGGATCCGGAGGACCAGCCTGCAAGAACGAGGCCGTAGACACCGATGGAAGCAATTGCCAGCACATAGAGAACAGAGACGGGGAAGTCAGTGAGCTGCAGTGGTGTTTCGACACCAAAAATCGACACTGTTGGACCGAATGGAATCACCGCAAATGCGAGAAACGCTGCAGTTGCAGAAATAACGGGAGCGATCCAGAAAACCGCGACGTGCGCGGACTTGGGAATGATTTCCTCTTTGAATGCGAGTTTGAAACCATCCATTAGGGACTGCAGCAAACCCTGTGGCCCAACTCGGTTGGGTCCAATGCGGTTCTGCATGCGCGAGACCACTCGACGTTCCCACCAAATGGTGAACAGGGTGAGCAATACGAGCATGGCAAAGATGGCCACGGTCTTGAGAATCACCAGCCACCAGGGGTCGGTACCAAAAAGTCCGAACTGGGAACCACTCATGCGGCACCTCCTGTTGTGGCGGCAACTGTGACGGCCTCACCCATGCCCGCACCAAGTTGTGTATATATATGTGACCCTGGTGAATTCATGGGCAACCAAACGCTGCCGTCGGCAACCATGCCCACCTCAGCGGGTAGCGTGATGGAACCACTCGGTCCGCTTACCGCGATAAAAGCAGGGGTCCCCAGCGCCACGTGATCATTTTCAGAGATGAGTACGACGCTCGGCCGTGCCGTGGCTGCCAGGTGCGGTTCATCCTCTTGCATGAGACCTGAATCGAGCAGGAGGCGCCAAGTTGCCAGGGTGGGCCCTGCGTCAACCGACTCAGCATTTGTTGTTGGGATATCAGCACGCCCCCCGTTCCATGTGGGGATCGATGCGATTTCCTTGCGCAGTGTGTTGGTATCACCAGAGAGACTGCTATCCATTGCACTCGCAAGCATGGCTAGAACACCTGCGTCAGAGAGTGTCAGTGCATCACGGAAAGCAGCGGCAAATGGCTTACTGCGACCTTCCCAGTCCATAAATGTTCCGGCCTTCTCGGTCACAACCGCAACCGGGAACACCACATGGGCCCGCTCGGTTATATCCGAGTGATGGTTATCAAGTGCTACCACAAAGTCTGCCGTGTTGAGTGCCTCAATCAGCTCAGCTCCCTGAGGCATATCGCTGGGTTGCACTCCAGCTGTGACAACTGCCTTGATTGAACCGCGGCTGATCGCGGAAATAAGTTCGGCTCCGCTCAGTCCTGCATGGGGTAGTGAGTCGGCATCGACGTTCCACACAGTTGCGATTTGTGCGCGCGCATCGGAATCACTGATTGGACGACCGCCCGGAAGCAGTCCTGCGATTGCACCCATTTCAAGTGCACCACGCTCCCCTGCGCGACGTGGAATCCATGCGATCTTCGCACCTGTTGATTCAGCGAGCCGTGAAACCGAACTGAGTAAACCTGGAACGGACGCTGCGCGCTCCCCCACCACTACGACGGCTCCGGGTTGGCTCAGGGAATCACGAACTGCAGCGTCAAGGTTGCTGAGTGCTTGTGCCTCAGCGCCGGCCTTGACAGAGATCCAGTTGGCAGCCAACTTTTCGCTTCCGAGTGAATAGACCGGTGAAAGTGTGTGCACCTTGGTCCCTGCCTCTGCAGCTTTACGCAGACGCAAGAAAACGATGGGTGATTCATCCTCGGGCTCGAATGCAATCAGGAGTGCAGCTGGTGCCTGCTCAATATTGCGGTAGGTCGTGTGCAATGTGCGACCTGCAACCTCTGCTGCCAGGAATTGTGATTCCTCAAGTGAAAGTGCACGCGCCCTGAAATCAATGTTGTCGGTGTTCAATACTGTCCGAGCGAATTTGGAGTAGGCGTAGGCATCTTCCACGGTTGCGCGGCCACCCACGAGAACACCTGTTGAGCTACCTGCAGCCTCTAGTCCTGCAGCTGCCACCGACATTGCCTCGGGCCAGGAAGCGGGGCGCAGTTCGCCATTCTCGCGAACAAGTGGGAGTTCTACTCGACCATTGCTTTGGTAGGCAAAAGCAAATCGGCCCTTGTCGCAGTTCCATTCCTCATTGACCTCGGGGTCATCCCATGCGAGGCGACGAGTGACAACTCCCCTGCGGTAATCGGTGCGCAATGAACAACCGGATGCGCAGTGTTCGCACGTGGTGGGAACAGAAACGAGATCGAATGGACGAGCGCGGAAACGGTATGAGGCACTCGTGAGCGCACCCACGGGGCAAATCTGAATCGTGTTACCTGAGAAGTACGAGTCAAATGGTTGGTCATCGGCTGTGCCAACCTGCTGCTTGGCACCACGCTCGAGTAATTCCAGTGAAGGATCTCCCGCGATTTGATCAGCAAAACGGGTGCACCGAGCACATGAGACACAACGCTCGCGATCCAACAGGATTTGCGCATTGATGTTGATGGGCTTGGGAAATGTTCGCTTCTCACCTTCAAAGCGAGACTCAGGACGACCAACACTCATGGCCTGATTCTGCAGCGGGCATTCGCCACCTTTGTCGCAGATCGGACAGTCGAGAGGGTGATTGGCAAGAAGGAACTCCATTACTCCCTCTTGCGCAACGCGAGCAACCTCAGAAGAATGCTGGGTCTTGATAACCATGCCGTCAGAGACCGCTTGTGCACACGCCGGTTGTGGCTTGGGCACACCATCTATCTCGATCAAGCATGCGCGACAGGCTGCAACAGGCTCAAGTAGCGGATGGTCGCAGAAGCGGGGAATTTCAATTCCAATTTGTTCGGCCGCACGAATGACAAGAGTGCCCTTGGGCACTGCCATTTCAACGCCGTCAATGACAACATTGACCAGATCAACTGCGGGGGCCACGCCCGCATTACTAGTTTGGGGATCGTTGGTGATTGTCATTAAACACGAGCTCCCGAGAATACGTAGGACTTAACCGGATCAAACTGTTCATCAGCAGATGTGTGCGTTGCCGCTTTAAATTCGTCACTGAAATATTTCATTGCACCGGGGTACGGGGTGGCTGCGGCATCGCCCAACGCGCAAAATGATCGACCCGCGATTTGTCCGCATAGCGTGGTGAGTGTGTCCATTTCCGTTTCAGTACCGTGGCCGTGTTCAAACTTTTCAAGGACTCCCGTGATCCAATATGTTCCTTCGCGGCACGGTGTGCACTTGCCGCACGATTCATGCTTGTAAAACTCGAGCCAACGCGTTACGGCCTTCACCACAGAAACAGTTTGATCGAACACCATCGGTGTTCCCGTGCCGAGCATTGTTCCTGCTTCAGCCATGGCTTCATAGGTCAATGGCAGGTCAAGGTGTTCCGGCGTCAACATGGGAACACTGGAGCCGCCTGGTATCCAAAACTTCACTTCACTGCCATCGCGCATACCGCCGGCATAATCCAACAGTTCACGCATTGTGATTCCGAGCGGTGCTTCATAGATGCCCGGGCGTTTCACATGACCTGAGACTGCGAACACTTTGAAGCCTGGTGACTTTTCAGTTCCAAATTGACGGAACCAATCGACACCACGATCAACGATGTACGGGATATTTGCGATTGTTTCTACGTTGTTGATCACTGTCGGTGATGCATAGAGACCTGCAACGGCGGGAAACGGTGGCTTCAGGCGTGGCTGACCACGGTAGCCCTCGAGGGAATCAAGCAAGGCAGTTTCTTCACCGCAGATGTACGCCCCAGCGCCTGCATGCACGGTCACCTCTAGATCAAAACCGGAGCCAAGAATGTTCGTGCCGATTAGGCCTGCTTCCCGAGCCTGCTTGACAGCATAAGCAACCTTGCGAATGGCTTCGGGTACTTCGCCACGGATGTAAATAAATGCGTGGTTGGCGCGAATAGCGAAGGATGTGATGATCACGCCCTCAACGAGAGCATGCGGGTTGGCCATCATGATGGGAATGTCTTTGCACGCACCCGGCTCTGATTCGTCAGCGTTCACCACCAAGTAGTGGGGCTTGCCATCATTTTGAGGAACAAAAGACCACTTCAGGCCAGTGGGGAATCCAGCACCGCCGCGACCGCGCAGACCAGAATCCTTGACCGTGGCAATGATGTTGTCAGGGGTGTCTTTCAACGCCTTGGCAAGTGCTTGGTAACCACCGTGGCTGCGGTAACCGTCAAGCGTGTACAGCGAGGGGTCGTCCCAGAACTCTGTAATGACAGGTGTGAGTTTCATGAGTTGTTTGATCCCTTCGCCACCATCAGTCCCGCGAGCATTTTTGCGTCAACACTGTTGCCCTCGGTTGCGAGTTCATCGCTTGCCATTCCCAGTGTGTGTTCGGTCGCTTGAAAATCACGGATCTTGGGTCCGCGGGTTGACCAGACTTCTTCGCCTGCAGCCAATGCGTCAATGACACCTACTGCTGACTCTGGGGTGACATCGTCCATGAACTCCCAGTCGACGGTCATGACGGGAGCGTGGGTGCATGCCGCCTGGCACTCAATGCGCTCTAGCCAGAAGTTGCCGTCAGCCGATGGACCATTATGAGTTGCGCCGAGGCGTTCGGCGACTTTCTCATAAACAGCGTCCCCACCGAGAAGTCCACACATGGTGTTGATGCATACACCGATGTGGTGTTTGCCCACCGGGCTGAATTTGTACATGGTGTAGAACGTTGCAACCGCGGTCACTTCAGCTTGAGTGATCTCAAGAATCTCAGCGCAAGCCGCGATCCCTTCAGTGGTTACTTCATCTTGGGCACTTTGTACAACGTGGAGCATGGGTAGCAATGCCGATCGAGGATTTGGGTAGCGAGCGGCAAGCTCGCGCATCTCATTGCGTGTTGCCTCAGTGATTCCACGTGAAATTTCGATAGTCATACTTACTTGTCACTCACTCTCATTTAACGATCAACCCCACCCATAACCGGGTCAATGCTGGCCACAGCCGCAATGACGTCCGCGATCATGGACCCTTCGCTCATGGCTGCGACTGCTTGCAAGTTGTTAAACGATGGGTCGCGGAAGTGAACGCGATAAGGACGCGTGCCACCGGTGCTCACAACATGGGCACCCAACTCACCGCGGGGTGACTCAATGGGGACATATGCCTGGCCCGCTGGAACGCTGAATCCTTCGGTCACCAACTTGAAGTGATGGATCAACGCTTCCATGGATTCACTCATAATGTGCTTGATGTGCTCTGGTGAGTTGCCCTGTCCATCGCCACCGATTGAGAGTTGCGAAGGCCACGCAATCTTTTTGTCCGCGACCATGACCGGACCTGGCTTCAAACGGTCAAGGCACTGGTCCACGATGTTGAGCGACTCTTTCATCTCCGCGATGCGGATGAGGAAACGACCATAAGCATCCGATGTCGTTTGAGTGGGCACGTTGAACTCATAGTTCTCGTAGCCGCAATACGGCGCGCTCTTGCGCAGGTCGTGCGGCAAGCCGGTTGAGCGCAGTATTGGTCCGGTGATTCCCAGAGCCATGCAGCCCGTGAGATCGAGATAACCAACTCCAACGGTGCGACCCATCCAAATGGCGTTGTCCACCAACAGATCTGCCGTGTCTTTCAAGCGCTTGCGCAAAAGTACGACGGTTTCGCGGATTTTTTCCTCAGCACCTACGGGAAGATCCTGCGCCACACCGCCGGGGCGAATGTAAGCGCTGTTCATGCGCAGACCCGACACCATTTCAAAAATGTCGAGAACCAATTCGCGCTCGCGGAATCCGAAGATCATTGCGGTGAGTGCTCCGAGTTCCATTCCACCCGTTGCCAGCGCAACAAGGTGCGATGAAACCCTATTGAGTTCCATCATCATGACGCGAATAACGTTGGCGCGTTCAGGGATTTGGTCCTCGATGCCAAGAAGTCGTTCAACCGAAAGGCAGTATGCGGCTTCGTTGAACATGGGTGCTAAGTAATCCATGCGAGTGACGTAGGTGACTCCTTGAACCCACGTGCGGTACTCCATGTTCTTTTCAATCCCCGTGTGTAGGAACCCAATGCCGCAACGAACCTCGGTGACTGTTTCGCCTTCAAGCTCAAGGACCATGCGCAAAACACCGTGGGTCGACGGATGCTGTGGTCCCATGTTGACCACGATGCGTTCGTTCTCACCTTCAGGTGCAGCTGTGATGGTGTCCCAGTCACCTCCGCCGCCGAGGTTATAGATGGTGCCCTCGGTGGTGTCGTAACTTCCGGAGAATGGATCAGCAGTTGTCGTCATTAGTTGTATGACCTCCGCTTGTCAGGGGCGGGAATAGTCCCACCCTTGTAATCAACGGGAATTCCGCCGAGTGGATAGTCCTTGCGCTGTGGGTGACCCACCCAGTCATCCGGCATCTCAATACGCGTGAGTGCGGGGTGACCATCGAAAATAATTCCGAAGAAGTCCCACGTCTCACGCTCATGCCAATCGGCCGATGGGTACACCGAAACGATAGATGGCATGTGACGATCACTATCGGCCGTTGTCACCTCAATACGTATGCGGCGATTGTGGGTGATGGACATGAGCGAGTAGACAACGTGCAATTCGCGGTCTAGATCATGTGGGAAATGGACACCGCTTACACTGGTGCACATTTCAAAACGAAGTGCGGGTTCATCGCGACACTCGGTGACAAACGCAATCAAGGCATCTTTGTGAACGTAGAAAGTCATTTCGCCTCGGTCGATCACAATTTTTTCAACAGCGCCAGTGACATTCGCGTCTGCCAGAGACAGAGCAATTTCTTCAGCGACTTCATCGAACCAGCCACCGAAGGGCGGTATTGAGGCACCGGGCATCACGATCGGTGCGACTAGCCCACCAAAACCGCTGGTATCTCCCGAGCCTGCGGCACCAAAAGCCCCTTTGCGCACGCCAACAATGTCAATCTCGCGGACACCATTGGGCACAACGGGGAGGTCTTGCGAGTCCGTCATCGCATGAGCCCCTTCATTTCCAGGGTCGTTGGTGCGGTGAGAGCAATCTGCTCCTGCTCGACAATTTGACGCTTACGGTTGACTCCGAGTTTCATGTCTTGGATTTCATCATGGATCTTGAGGATCGCGTCGATCAACATCTCAGGGCGAGGAGGGCAACCGGGAAGATAAACATCAACGGGGACGACGTGATCAACGCCCTGAACGACGGCGTAGTTGTTGAACATTCCACCGCTGGAGGAACACACACCCATTGCGAGCACCCACTTGGGATTGGGCATTTGATCATAGATTTGCCTGAGTACGGGAGCCATTTTCTGACTCACCCGACCTGCAACGATCATGAGATCTGCTTGTCTGGGTGAAGCGCGGAAAACTTCCATGCCAAAACGTGCGATGTCATAGCGCGGCCCACCCGTGGCCATCATTTCAATGGCGCAACATGCCAAGCCAAATGTGGCGGGCCATAACGAGCCTTTGCGCGCATAACCGGCAACCTGCTCTACCGTGGTGAGCAAAATGCCAGAAGGCAATTTCTCTTCAAGTCCCATGTCAGGCTCCCTGCGTCAGTTGAACATGTTCCATGTGGATTAGTCCCATTCCAGTCCACGCCGACGCCATACGTATGCGTAAACGATGGCCAGCGTCAGGCTAAAGAGCAGCATTTCAATCAGGCCGAACAGCGCGAGTGAATCAAATGCCACTGCCCAGGGGTAGAGAAAAACAATTTCAATGTCAAAAATAATAAAAAGCATTGCGGTTAAATAGTATTTAACGGGGAATCGCCCGCCACCCATTGGCTGCGGAGTTGGTTCGATCCCACACTCATACGCGTCATATTTGGCGCGGTTATATCGCTTGGGTCCAGTGAAAGTCGCAATAACGATGGAGAAAGCCGCGAAACCGAATGCCAAAATTCCTAAGACAAGAATTGGCGTGTAAACGTTCACTCGTGCCCTTTCATATGCGACCGAAATACGTGAGCGATTAATGCGTTGCAATTGAGCGACATTGTGATCTTGTGAATTTCTTCACGATCACCTCAAGCATAGTGGTCAGGATTTTGGGTTGAAACCCCGGTGGATTGCCACAATTCCCCCCGTGAAATTGCGCCAGCCAACCTGCTCCCACCCGGCGGAGACCAGGTCCCCGGCAAGCTCACTTTGGGTGGGCCAGGCACGAATTGACTCGGCCAGATACCGGTACGCCTCGGGGTTTGATGCCACCCGGTCAGCCATAAAAGGCAGGGCCGCCATGAGGTATTCGGTGTAAACGGTTCGAAACGGCGAAAATGTGGGGTGCGAGAACTCGCATATGACCAATTTCCCGCCCGGCTTGGTCACGCGGCGGAACTCCCGCAATGCCTGATTGCGATCGGCCACATTGCGCAGACCAAATGACATGGTGACGGCATCAAAACTGCTGTCCGCGAACGGGAGTGACAGGGCGTCCGCGGCGACAAACGGCAACCCTGGGTTCCTACGTGTGCCAACCTCGAGCATGCCCATGGAGAAGTCCGCGGGAATCACGCTCGCCCCGTTTACCGCAAACGCCGCGGAAGAAGTTCCCGTGCCTGCGGCGATGTCAAGAATTCGGTCAGCGGGCGTGATGGCCAACGCATCACGCACGGCCGAGCGCCACCTGCGTGTCTGTCCAACCGCCAGGATGTCATTCGTGATGTCGTATTTTTCAGCGACCGTGTCAAACATGGCTGCTACATCGGCAGGATTCTTATCAAGATTAGCGCGTGACACCCCCATAGTCTGGCAGAAGTTCATGCTTTGCGTTGACCGAGCACGCCACCACTACTCATTCGGTCTCAAGTAGTCGATTACTTCAAAAGCCAATAGTCTGGTGTCGTGCAACACAGTGAGCTTTCCCGCGATGCCAGCGGATCCGAGTCGAACCGATTGGTCGAATCCTCCACCGGGAATATGGCTTTCCGCACCGTCGCGATCGAGTCCCCCACCGGAGATCCCATTGATCTGATCAGGTCACTTCCATCCGATGATCCCGTTGCCTGGGTGCGTCGTGGTGAGGGCATGGTCGGCTGGGGTGTGGCCGCGCGGTTGCAAGTCCGCGGCGATGAAACTTTTTCCCGAGCCCAGCGCTGGTGGAATCGATTGATGGCAACTGCTCATGTCGAGGACACCGTTGATATGCCGGGAACTGGGCCTGTTGCATTCGCTTCCTTTGCATTTGATTCCAACGGATTGTCTGAAGTGGTCATCCCAAAAGTTGTTCTCGGAACACGCGGTGGACAGTCATGGATCACAACGGTGGGCAATGTCGAACCCGTATTTGCACCCGTGTCCGTTGCCCAAGCTCCAAGCTCGGTCAAATGGTCGCAGGGTTCCCTGTCCGAATCTGACTGGAAAGCAGCGGTTGCCTCAGCCGTAGCACGCATCAACGGCGGCGAACTCGACAAAGTTGTCCTTGCTCGGGATGTTATTGCCCACGTTGAAGGCGAACTAGATGTTCGTTACTTGATTCAACAATTGGTTGACCAGTATCCGACCTGCTGGACGTTTGTCGTTCAGAATGTTTTTGGCTCCACTCCCGAACTGCTCGTTCGTCGCACCGGAGATCTCGTGACAAGTCGCGTCTTGGCCGGAACTGTTAAGCGCAGAGCCGATGGGTCATCCGATGCCGAATTGGCTAGCACTCTTCTCAAGAGCGAGAAGGACCTGTCAGAACATGAGTACGCGGTTCATTCGGTTGCTCGAGCCCTTGCCGCGCATTGCACCGATCTTGAGGTGCCAGAACAACCTCACGTTCTGGAGCTCACCAATGTGCAGCACTTGGCCACCGATATCACCGGTCAACTTGCTATCGAGGCACCGATCCTCGCCCTCGTGGCCTCACTTCACCCCACGGCGGCCGTGTGCGGAACTCCCACCGAAAGAGCAAAGACTGTCATCAGCGAACTTGAGGGAATGAACCGAAAACGCTATGCCGGTCCTGTTGGCTGGTTCGACCACCATGGTGATGGTGAGTTCGGGATTGCATTGCGCTGCGCCGAAATCAACACGGAAGAAAAAACCGTGCGAGCATTCGCCGGATGCGGAATCGTTGCAGGTTCGGAACCAGATTTGGAGCTTGCTGAGTCAATGGCGAAACTGACACCTGTGCGCAACGCACTCAATATTTCTTGACAGCGCGATTCGCCGCTCACATTTGGGCAATTAACTAGCAGCCAGTGCTTGTTGCACAGCTTCTGATATTTGTTGCAGAATCTGTGCTTCTGCACTGCGCATGGCTGTGTTCGCAACAATGATGTGCAATCCACCGTTCAATGCCTGATCGATTGCCTCGGCAAGTTCGTCTTCTGTAGACACGGTAACAGCGCTCGCGCCAAAGGCCTGGCCTACTGTCGCAGGATCAACTCCCAGGGGAACTCCGAATACCTGCTCAAAGTACTTTGCATACTTTGCCTGACCTTGCTCCAAAGTTGAGAAGATTCCCCCACCATCGTTATCGATCACAACCACGATCAGATTTACTGGATCTTCACCCTTGGGCACAAGGAGCGCATTGCTGTCATAGAAGAATGTTTGGTCGCCAACCAGCGCGATGACTGCACCGTCGCCTTGTACCGTCGCAGAAATCGCGATGCCATAGGCGGTGGAAATACAACCATCAATTCCAGAGGTTCCACGGTTACCCATGATCGCGGCGTCTGCGACACTGTTGGATGCAAATGACGCCACGTGACGCACTGCAGAGGAAGCCCCAAGAAATAGGGTCCCTGCTTCAGGCACCAGGCGAGTAACGATTCGAGCCACCTGCATCCCAGTGAGTCCACTGGATTCATCGGTGCCCAAAACCGTTTCGATTGCGGCCGCGGCCAAGACATCAGCCCGCTGCCAGTGCTCCAACCATTCGTCGTCGACCTCACACTCGGTGGGCGCGGGCGGTACAGACGCAACCACAAGATCCGCGCTCCTGGTTGGATCGGCAAACTGTGCATGTACGTCAACGGCAATATGGACACCCGCCGACTCAATGAGTGAGAGCACAGAACGCGATAGACCAACCCTGCCCACGGTGAGAACTAGATCAGGGACATGGGACTCTCGAAAATCTTGGTCAGCCACGATCAAGGTCCCGTGGGAGAGCGCCAATGCCGCACCGCCCACATTCGCGCTGGGCTCGGCAACGATCGGCCACCCCGTTGTGTCACTGAGTTCGTCGATTAACTCAATGGCTTCTGCATCATTATGGTCACCGACAACAATGACACCGCGTGCTGGAACCACGGCTTCCTCGTCGAGGAATGACATGATTTCATCCATTGGGGTGGCAACGCCGGCAAGCAGGCGTGCATCTGCCACCCAAGGCCGGCCATCAGGACGACCGTCAAGGCTTTCGATCCAGTCATCATCAGATTCACTGAGTAGAGGCATGGCAAACGGAATGTTGATGTGAACGGGGCCGGGGTCAGCAGAGTCTGTTGAGATTGCAACGGCGCGGGCAACAATGGAACGCCAGTAGCGAACCTGTCCCTCACTCAATGATGCAACACCCATGTCAACACTGTCACGAACAAACCCACCAAAAATTTTGACCTGATCAATCGTTTGATTCGCACCAACTCCCCGCAGTGCAGGTGGGCGATCAGCTGTAAGTACCAACAGCGGTGTGAATGATTCATCGGCTTCAATAACAGCGGGCAGCAAATTGGCCACCGATGTCCCCGAAGTTGTGACAACAGCCGCGGGAATGCCCGTGGCTTTACCCAATCCCAATGCAACGAAGCCGGCAACTCGTTCATCTAGGCGCACATGAAGTCGGATGTCTAGGCGAGCACAGGCGGCAGCGAGTTCGAGTGCCAACGGTGCCGAACGCGAACCGGGTGCGAGGACTACATCGCTGACCCCACATCGAATGAGTTCATCAACCATCACCTTGGCTTGTGCACTCGAAGGTTCCATGGCCTCAGCCTTCCATATCCACGAGTTCACGAGTCGGCTGCGCAATAGATTCAAAAGCAACTTCCATGCGGGCCCGCCAATAGGAGACCAGATCGGCTCGCGGTGCATGGCTTGCCAGGATGCTTGGGTCTGGCTCTACTCGCTTGACCTGAATTCGCCCATTCAGTGGAACGACCGGCTCACGCACAAGATCCGTGCGCAACAGCGCGCCTGTGCCCAAGCCCGCTGCAGCATCTGGTGCAAGTTCATGCGCTGCGAGAAGCGATGGCGATAGTCCGACAGACGTCTCCAGGGCGCTACTGATGCGCACCGGCAGACCAATGCGCTCTGCCATGCGGGTCGTTTCCGCGATTCCACCCAGCGGCGAGACTTTAAGAATCGCAAGGTCCGCGAATTCCTTCACGGAGTCAAGGCGATCAATGCGGATTGACTCGTCAACTGCTATCGGGATCTGGATCCGGCGTCGCAGTGACACGAGTTCCGATTCACTTCGACATGGTTGTTCAACGTATTCGATGGGAAGTTCAGCCATTTCGTGGAGAACCTCGGTTGCCTGTTCAAGGCTCCACCTGCCATTTGCATCGATGCGAATACCTATTTGTTCACTGGGAAAGGACGCACCTAAAAGTTCGGCCACACTGTGGACTCGTTGCAGGTCAGTTTCGGAATCAAGCCCAACTTTGAGTTTGATCGTTCGGCAACCGTAGACATCAATTGCTCGTTGCGTGGCTTGGATGCAGTCCTCCACGTCACCGATAATTGCATTCACCGCGATGCTGGCATTGTCAGGGAATTTCAGCGGTGAATACGCCGCCTCAATTGCAGCCTCGAGCCAATAGGCATCCTGCGGGGCCGAGTAGTTGGCAAACGGGCTGAACTCGCCCCAACCACTTGGGCCACGAAAAACAACTCCGCTGCGCTCATGAAGGCCACGAAACTGCGATCGCAGATCGACTGTGAACGCAGATGCGGTCGACCACAGGGCCGAGAATTGTGAAGTCAGTTCACACCACTAAGGCCGTTTGGGGAATCGAGCGAAGTTTGGTTCGCGTTTTTCCTTGTAGGCGTCGCGACCTTCCTGTGCCTCTTCTGTCATGTAGAACAACAGTGTTGAATCGCCGGCAAGTTGCTGCACGCCCGCCAAACCATCATCCACCGCATTATGCGAGGCCTTGAGCATGCGTAGCGCCAACGGTGACATGGTCAGAATTTGATTGGCCAGATCGCAGGTAGCAACTTCAAGGTCAACAATGGGGACAACTTCATTGACCAGTCCCCAGTCATACGCCTGCTCGGCACCGTATTGATTGCAGGTGTACCAAACTTCACGTGATCGCTTCATGCCTACTGTGCGCGCCAGCAAACCTGAGCCGTAGCCACCATCGAATGATCCAACTTTGGCTCCCGTTTGCCCAAAGCGAGCATTATCTGCGGCAACGGTGAGATCGCAGACAACGTGCAAGACGTGCCCACCTCCAATGGCGTAACCGGCCACCATCGCAATAACGGGCTTGGGCAACCTGCGGATCTGCACCTGCAGGTCAAGAACGTTCAGTCGACCAATACCTTTGTGGGCCACTTCATCGTCACCGATGTAGCCATCATTGCCACGAATGACTTGATCACCGCCGGAACAAAATGCGAGGTCGCCTTGGCCTGTCAAGATGACGACGCCCACCGTGTCGTCATCCCGAGCTGCATTGAATGCGTCGCTGAGCTCAAACAAGGTCTGTGGGCGGAATGCATTGCGCTTTTGAGGACGCTTAATGGTGATTTTCGCGATGCCGAGGCAATCACCCGTACCAAGTTCATAGGAAATATCTGTGAATTCGCCCACCGATTCCCATTCACACGCTGGTGCCATCGAGGAATAACTGGGATCAGCCCAGGCGGGGGAATCCTTGGGAGCCACAGGGGGGAGTTCATAGCGCTTGCGAGTGTCCATGCGCTGAGATTACCCGTGTCTTCTAGTCTCGCACCATGAGCAGGTCTGGCAGCGACGGTGTAGTCGACACATCCACCACTGCTCATGTCCCAGTGCTGAAGGTTCCTGCCGGACCTATCGGAGTCGAACTCGTGCACTCTCGCCTGATCGAGGCCTTGGCCGGTGGCCCACCATGCATTCCCGTGCCGGAAACGAATCGCTACTTTTCCCCCGAGTTCATTTCCGGCATCGAGCGCGCAATTAATCCCGCACGATCTTTGCAAAATTCAACGGTTGCAGTGTTGACCACTTCAGGTTCTACCGGCAATCCTCGCGGTGTGGAGTTCTCTGCTGGGACACTCAACTCCCTCAACCATCACATAAACTCTGGGGCAGTCACAGGCAATCACATTGATGCGCCACCGCAATGGATCGCTGCGATTCCCGTCACTTCGGTTGGCGGCTTCAATGTTGTCGTGCGCGCGATTGCCGCAGGAATTCCCCCACTCGCACTGTCCAGCGTCGGTGGCGCCTCACCATTTTCCATCGAAGAAGCGATTCAAACAATCGCGTCGGTCAAGAACTTGCCTGTGATGATTTCACTTGTTCCCGCGCAGGTGCGTAGGTTGCTCGGCTCCGCCGAAGGAACCCAAGCACTCAAACAATGTTCACTGGTTTTGGTGGGCGGCTCAGCAACCCCAGTTAGCGATCAAATTCGCATGCGTGATGAGGACATCAACGTCGCATTTACCTATGGAATGACAGAAACCACGGGCGGATGCGTCTTCAACGGAACACCTGCACAGGGAGTCCATATCGAGGTTGACCCCGACACCTCTGTCATAACTATTTCCGGGGAAATAATCGCGACCGGCTATCGACCCACTACCTCTACAGAGCCATTCCTGCCTTTTAATTCGTCATTTACCACCAAAGACATTGGTGCTCTCGACATGGATGGAACGTTGAACATTCTTGGTCGTGCTGATGACATAGTGATGATCAATGGCGTCAACATTTCACTCAACGCAATCACTGAAATTATCAACTCCCATGAATTAGTCACAGATTGCTTTGTGCTGCCCGACTTGGCCGCACTAATTGTGACCAATTCACCTGCCGTTGACTCAATTATCGATGAACTACGCAAGGCAATTGCTAACTCATTGGGCGGTATCGCTGTGCCTCAATTCCGCTGTGTTCCCGCGCTGCCACAACTGCCTAACGGCAAGCACGACCGGCAAGAAATTGCCAGGCTCTACGGTTAGCCCGTGGCAACGACTTCTGAGTGGATCCAAGGCGCGCGTCCCCGCACATTTCCCGCAGCCATCGCTCCCGTGGCGGTGGGTGTTGGTATTGCGGTGGGAGCCGGCGCATTTGATGCCATTCGCGCAGCATTGGCGCTACTGGTCGCCTTAGCTCTTCAAGTCGGTGTGAACTATTCCAACGACTACAGCGACGGTATCCGCGGAACCGATGAAGTCCGGGTGGGGCCTGTTCGGCTCGTGGGACAAAAACTGGCTGAACCACTAGAAGTTAAACGTGCGGCCTTTGCCATGTTTGGAATCGCAGTGCTCTCGGGCGCAATTCTGGTACTCCTGACTACCCAATGGTGGCTTGTCCTCGTGGGGCTCGCATCTGTTGCCGCGGCGTGGTTTTATACCGGCGGATCTCGACCCTACGGCTACGCCGGGTTTGGTGAATTTTTCGTGTTCATCTTCTTTGGAATCGTGCCCGTCATGGGCACCGCCTATGTTCAAACACTGACCTTGAACGCAACGTCGCTGCTTGGCGGCATCGGTGTCGGTGCCATTGCCTGTTCGATTTTGATCACGAACAATTTGCGGGATATTCCCAGTGACTCGCAACATGGAAAGCTCACCGTCGCCGTTCGTCTCGGTGATGCACGAACTCGAATTTTTTTCTATGTCACGATCGTTGTTGGTTTTGCTTCGCCCCTTGCCATCACCGCGATCGTGGGTCCTTGGGCCTTACTAGCCTTTGTCTCACTCCCCCTCGCAATCACGCCAGTGCGCGTCGTTGCCAGCGGAGCCCGAGGCCCTGCACTAATCCCGGCACTCAAATCAACGGGAATCCTCTTGCTCGGCTTCGGCATCCTCTTGGGCCTGGGTATCGCCATCGCCGGCAACTAACTCAGGTTCATCGAAGTCCTCTTTTGCCGCAGCAGCGTCAATTCGCTCATTGATCCCGCGAAAGAATCCAAACATGGCCGTACTCATCGCATCTCGCTGACGACCCAAGAAAACAATGCTAAAAATCCCAGAGACCACGATTGCCAAGGCAATTGCCCAGATGCCGCGCACGGGCGTGGCCAACTGAATGATGAACCAAGCAATAACGACAAATAGGACGCGCCAGAGCGTGTAACCGAGCCAGCCTTTCATTTGCTTTTCCACGCTTACACGGTACTCGCACCTCTGGGTACAATAAGCCTCACCCTGAGAAACTGATCTCTGTTTTCACAGGAAACAACATGAGCGAAAAGCGCAATACAAAGGAGGCCCGACATGATCAGAGTTGTTGGCGTACTCCTAGCCGTTGCTTTCTACATTTACTGCATCATTGATGTCCTGCGCACACCCAAACAGAATGCTCGAACTCTGCCGAAGTTTGTCTGGCTCATCATCGTGATAGTCATCCCGCTCGTCGGCGGAGCGTTCTGGCTGCTTCTCGGGCGCCCATGGCCCGTCGGTGGACTGTCCGGCAAAAAGCGCGGGCCTCAAGCCCCTGACGATGACCCTCGATTCCTGCGCAAACTAGACGATGAAGCTTGGGTCGACAAAATGCGCAAGCGACGCGAACAAAACCCCTGACTAAACCCCGCGGACTCACTCAACGCGGATCAAACTCCCGCGGACTCACTCAACGCGGATCAAACTCCCGCGTAACTATGCAGACTGTTCACAAAAATGTTCACGCCAAAGTAATTGATCAAGAATGCAAGCCAACCGACCAACGCAATGACCGATGCCTTTTGGTGCTTCCATCCTGCCGTTGACCGAGCGTGCAGATAAGCAGCATAAACAACCCAAGTAATGAACGCCCACGTTTCTTTAGGGTCCCAGCCCCAGTAACGACCCCAAGCATTTTCAGCCCAAATCGCGCCAGCCACAACGGCGAATGTCCATAACGGGAACGAGAAAGCAACAATCCGGTGCGTTAATTTCTCGAGGCGATCACGGCTTGGGATTTTTGTGATCCAGCCTTTATCAGAAATTAATGACAACCCCGCGGTTGCCGCAGCCACCGTAAAGGCGCCGCCGCAAATGATCGCTGCGAGAACGTGAATGACGAGCCAGTACGACTTCAATGCTGGAACGAGTTGCGCCGCCTCGGTGTAAAGCACCGTAGTTGCCATGCCAAGGGTGAGCAGAGCAGGAATGGTGATGAAAATTCCCAGCCAACGAAGATCGCGCTTGATGGACCACACTAGGAACACTGCCAAGATTCCAAGGGCAGATGTAATGGAGAATTCATACATATTGCCCCAAGGCACGCGACCCGCCCAGAGTCCCCGAAGGATTACTCCCACTAAGAGAATTCCCGCTGCAAGCCATGTCAGCGACATAGCGATATTTGCATACTTCACGCCCGGCTCTTGCTCACCTCGCGTTTTTGAAATACCACGCTCCGTGATTACTTCACCTGCGGAATTCACCAGTTGTTTGGTTGCCGCAACTTTGGAACGTCCTGCAGAGTAATAAATGGCAAAGAATATGGTCGCGAGAAAAAGCGTAAACATGGATGCATAAACAAAGTTATTACTTGCTTGCGCTAGGCCAATATTCGTCACTCTTGCTCTCCCCTCACGGCAGCCACAATTTCCTCGACACTTTCTGTCGCGTCATCGCCCGATGCTTTGGCGATTCCCGCTACCTGAACTGTAGTTTGCCCGCCCTCGCCACTGGCCGATGCGGGTGAGACTTTCACCCACACTCGCCTGCGTTGGACAAAGAGCGAGAGCCCTAGACCGGCAATTGCCAGAAAAGACCCAATTAGGGCGGCTTCTTTGCCCGGGTCAGACGCTATTTGGAACGAAGCCCAGCGTTCGAACCCGGTAAATTCAATTGTCCCCTTCCCACCGGGAAGATTCCACTCTTCACCCGGGCGCAAGGCTTCTAGGCCAATTTGCTCCATGGAGTCGACATTGAGGGTGTAGATGCTCTGGGGAATTCCTGAGTCCAAACCAAGGTCGCCGAACCATGCGCCCATGAACACCGAAGGATCATCAGGAGCTGGGAACGTCGAGTGCGGGCCGCGAATCTCATCAACAGCTGAGGTTGGCAGGAAAATGCCTCGGAAACCCAACTGCGGTTCGCCATCAGGGACTTTGATGACACCCGTCGAGGTGAAGTTGCCATCTTGTGGCAGGAAGGCGACGGCATCGTCAAAAACCAAATTTCCCTGTGAGTCAAGGATTCTGAACATCGGTGCATAACCGTGACCGACTAGGAAAACTTTTGCTGAATCAATCACCATGGGGTGATTGACCTCAATAAGTACATTATTCGGTTGAGCTTCACCTTGGCGCGTGAGTGCTACGTTCGCCTCAAAAAGACGTGGGGCACCGCTTTGGGCATTACCGCGCTCAAATTCAACATTGAAATCGTCCAGGGTGAATGAAAACTCAGGGAGATCGTTAGCGGATGTCATGCGCCCGCCACCCCAGGCGTCGTATTGAGTCAGGGTGTTGGAAAAGCCTTCACCCTCCCTGATGATCACATTGCCACGCCAACCGAAGAGGCCGCCATAGGCAATGGCAATAAGCACCAGGATGAAAGAGAAGTGGAACACCAAGTTGCCCGTCTCTCTCAGATACCCCTTCTCCGCAGCCACCCAGTCATCACCTGATCGAACGACGCGCCAGCGGTTTTTCTTCAGATACTCCTGCGCTCGAGTCAAAACTTGGTCGGGGCTTTGAGCCACTTGAAATTCTTCGCCGTCAAGGCGCATCAAATTTCTTGGTGCGGCAGGGGGTTGAGAGCGCATCGCTTTCCAATGCACCTTAAGGCGCGGTAATACGCACCCAATCAGTGAAATAAACAGCAGGAGATAGACCGCCGCGAACCACGGCGATGCGAACACGTCAAAGAATCCGAGGCTGTCAAGAATTGGACCAGTGGTTGGGTTAGCCGTGATCCATTGATCAACCAATACCGGGTTGGTGCCACGTTGCGGGAGAATTGAGCCAGGAATGCTGGCCAAGGCGAGCAAGAAAAGCAGAATTAGCGCGGTGCGCATGCTGGTGAGTTGTCGCCACATCCACCGGAAAAAGCCTGTACTGGACATGGGTGGCAGGGGCGCTTGCACGGGGGTTTGCACGTCGGTTGCCATTAGAGGGCCGTCTCGAATCCGGGCACGGTAACGCGCAACCAAATGGTGAAGTCGGCCCACCAGCCGGTGACCAAGAGGATTCCCACGAGCACCAGCATGGCACCCCCTATGCGCATGATCGCAAGGTTGTGCCGTCGCAAGAATGTGATGGCTCGCGTGGCCCGAGTAAAGAGCAAGCCCAACAGGATGAACGGCAAGCCCAGACCCAAGGAATAGACCAGTGAGAGGAAGGCGCCTCGCGCCGCACTTGCTTCGCTGAATGCAAGACTCTGCACCGCAGTCAATGTTGGCCCAATGCACGGTGACCAACCAATGCCAAATGCCAAACCAAGGAGTGGCGCACCGGCCACACCCCATTTGGGCACGCGGTGGAATCTGTATTCCCGTTGTAACCCCGGAATCGCGCCCATAAACGCTAACCCCATGACAATTACAACCACACCGAGTACTCGGTTAATCCAGTCCGCATACTCCAAGAGCCAGGAACCAATGCCGCCAAAAAGTGCGCCATAAGAAATAAAGACAGCACTGAACCCGAGAACAAAGAGCACGCTGCCCAGGAGAACCCGACCTTTTTTGCCCTCGGTGAGTTCAGCCCCTGTGAGTCCTGTGATGTAACTGACATAACCCGGGGCCAAAGGAAGGACACAGGGACTCAAAAACGCAAGGACTCCTGCGGCAAACGCAATCGGGACTGCAAATGCGAGCGAGCCACTCATCACCGTGGAAACGAGTTCATTCATCGAGCAACGGCTCAATCATGGCTCGAAGGGTGGGCGCACTCACGATTCCCAATGCGCGTGCAGCAACTTTGCCATTTTTGTCAATCACAATTGTGCTTGGAATGGCCTGCGGTGGCAGCGTCCCGTTGAATTGCAATTGCAGCTTCCCATCTGTGTCAATGATGGACGGGAAACTCACCCCGAATTTTTTGGTGAAAGCCTGTGCGGCAGTTGTCGAGTCGCGTGTGTTAAGGCCAATGAATTGCACACCTTGCTCAGCGAACTGGATGGCGACTTCTTCCAGTGCAGGAGCCTCCGCGCGACATGGTGCACACCATGATGCCCATACATTGAGCACAACCACATCACCTGAATAGTCACTCAATTGGATTGCGTTACCGTCAAAATCGAGGCCACCGATATTGGGGGAAGGGTTCCGAGCTTGTACATCAAGGACAACTACTGAGCCATCGCCAGATACAAAACCCGAGTCTGCTTGTGCATCAGTCGAGCAGCCTGTCGTGACAGACACCAAAACTCCGATAAGCAGCAGCGATGTGGCTAGAGCTGGGAAGCGGGGCATAGGAAGATGCTAAGCGCCAGCGATCTTGCTTGCCTTTTCAAGGAGGTCCCTCGATGGTTCGGTGTACGTGATGGCAACGAGATCATCGCCCTGGTAAGTGAGCGAAGTCACTGAAGCAAGCGTGCATTGGCGAGACCGAGGGTCATGCCACAAGCGTCGATTCTCGGCATTGAGTCGGGCGATCCAGATGGGCAATTGGTGGCTGACCAAGACCGATTCGCGGCCAGGTGCGCCCAATCGGGCCGCATCGATTGCGTTCTGCATGCGAGCGGCTACCACGTCATAGGGCTCACCCCACGATGGCGTAAACGGGTTCCACAGGTGCCGCCAGGCTTTCGGCTGCTTGAGCACCCCGTCTCCGACACTCACCTTTTTGCCTTCAAAGACATTCTCTGCCTCAATGAGGTCATCGTTAGTGACGATATCGAGTGAGTGGCGCCCCGCAATGGGTGTTGCCGTCTGTTGAGCACGCTCCATGGGCGAGGAGATAACCGCTGCAATATCGCGATCAGCGAGTGCCACTGCAGCCCTCTCAGCCATTTCATGACCAAGGTCGCTCAGGACATATCCGGGCAGGCGTCCATAGAGCACACCTTCGGGGTTGAACACCTCACCGTGGCGCAATAGGTGCACGGTGGTGTGGTCGAGTCGATCGCTCGAGCGCGGGCTTTCGACCTTGGGGGTGTTATCCGTAGCCACGTGCCCTACTTGGCGCTCTTGCGTCGGGCAACCGGGCGGCGGCGGCTTGGCCGCCACGAGGTTTCACCGGACTCCAATGCTGCATCGCGCAACTGCTCGCCGAATACAGAGAGCGCGTCAACGAGTGCCAGCGGAGTGTTCACTTCAGCGAGGACATCAACACGCAGTCCATGCTCCACAGCCGTCTTCGCGGTCTGAGGTCCGATGCAAGCCACGACGGTTGTCGCATGTGGTTTGCCAGCAATGCCGACAAGGTTTCGAACAGTGCTGCTTGACGTGAAGAGCACGGCGTCAAAACCACCGGTCTTGATTGCCTCGCGGGTCTCGGCGGGGGGTGGCGCTGCACGAACGGTTCTAAACGCTGTGATGTCTTCGACTTCCCAGCCCAGGTCGGTCAAACCGGCAACCAGCGCATCGGTGGAGATGTCTGCCCGTGGCAAAAATACGCGGTTAATGGGATCAAGGAGTGAGTCATAGGGAGGCCAGACATCAACGAGTGCCGAGGTGTTTTGCTCGCCGTCTGGGATCAAGTCTGGCTTCACGCCAAAATCGATCAGTGCATCAACAGTGCCCGCTCCGACCGCCGCCACTTTCAAACCTGAGAATGAGCGAGCATCAAGGCCGTACTCTTCGAGTTTTTCGCGGATCGAGCGCACTGCGTTCACCGACGTGAACCCGACCCAGGCATACCTACCCGTGACAAGTCCGTTGACCGCGCGGTCCATTTGCTGGGGGGTGCGCGGAGGTTCAACAGAAATCGTTGCCACTTCCTTGGGAATAGCACCATGTGCGCGAAGGACCTGAATCATTTCCGCGGTGTTGTCTTGAGTTCGAGGAATCAGCACGCGCCAGCCAACAAGTTCCTTCTTTTCAAACCAGTTGTACTTTTCCCGCTGTTCAATGACTTCTCCGACAACAACAAAACCTGGACCACCGTCTTTGGATGTCTTGAGAACACCTGCAATTGAGCCAAGCGTTGACACCGTGGTCTTTTGATCAACCGTGCTGCCATTGCGAGTGAGTGAGATTGGTGTTTCAGGAACTCGTCCCGCTTTCACGAGTGAGTCGGCGATCGCAGGTAGGTTCTCACCCGCATTAAGAAACACCAGTGTCGCACGGGGATCAGCAAGCTGCTCCCAGGGAATTGTTGGATCTTGGGCATCGAGGACACGAACCTCGGTGGCCTTGCCTCCTGTGAGATTGAACCCTGCGAATGCTGGAATTCCTGACAATTCACTGACGCCAGGAACTATTTCAAACTGTGCATGTGACCTACGAAGCACCGAAATCTCGGGAACCAACGCACCTTGAACAATGGGGTCGCCCATGACAAGTCGGACAACAAGTTCATGCTCACGCGCATGCTCGAGTGCGAGTTTTGCGGCTTCAGCGGGCTCAAGACTGATTTCCTCAGCGTCAATGGCGATGACGATCTTCTCGTCAGAAACGAAATTTTGCGCAACAGCAGCGGCCGCAAGGTCAACGACCACTTTGCCGGCTTTTTGCAGCATGGCAACTGCGCGAATAGTGAGCAACTCGGGATCACCAGGGCCCGCGGCGACAAAAACAATTGTCCCAATTGCGGGGCGCTTTCGAGGTGCCGTTGGAATGACATCAACACCTTCAGGGGACTTGTCAGCCGCGACAGCCTTCACTGAAGCAACTTTCTTGGCGGCAGTCTTTTTTGCTGCTGTCTTTTTTGCAGGTGTTGTCACTTTTTCTGCCTTTGTAGTAGTTGTTGTGTCTTGGTCTTTTTGTGTCGGCATGATCTAGGCGATTCCAACTCGTGGGAGATTAGATTGATCACTTTCATCTAAGGAATGTTCATGGAATGCAAGGATTTGAAGTTCAACTGCCAGATCAACTTTGCGCACTTCAACATTTTCTGGAACAGCGAGAACAACGGGTGCAAAGTTCAAAATGCTTACCAGGCCAGCAGCAATCATGGAATCGGCCACGTCCTGCGCTGATTCACCGGGGGTAGTGATCACACCAATTTGGGCATCGCTTTTGGCGACCGTGACTGCTAATTCATCGATGGCCTGGACCGTGAGGCTTTCGGTTCCGTTGATGAACGAGGTTCCCACGACGCGCGGATCGCGATCAAAAACCCCAACTACGTGAAAACCGCGTGCGACAAACGCTCGATATGAAGCTAGTGCCCGACCCAGGTTTCCCATGCCGACGATCACCAGGCCACGTGATTTAGTGATTCCCAGTTCGCGGGCGATGTGATAACTCAAGAATGCAACTTCATAGCCCACGCCTCGGGTACCAAATGAACCTAAATGCGACAAGTCCTTGCGAAGTTTGGCTGCTGTCACTCCGCAGGCAACAGCGAGTTCCTCGCTGGAGACCGAGGTAACCCCTTGAGCGGCAAGGCTTGTCAGGACACGGTGATAGATGGGCAGGCGCGCTACGGTGGCACCGGGGATGGTGCCCGACTTGCGGGTGGGAAGTGTCACGGCTGATACCTCGGGCTGTTGGGGCGGAATTCTGAGAGGAAATCCTCGGGGAGATGTTTGTGCCTTGCAATTTGCTTACTCACGTCAGATGGCGCACTCTAATGATGCACTTGTGAAGATTACAAATATTACCGGACAATAGTGTCCGATTATAGGAATTACGAGGGGCTTAGTTTTCCCCGAAGTCGTTCTTCGTTCACCCGCCAGAAGTCAAAAACTGCTCCATCAACCAGAATCACAGGAATCTTTTCCCAGTACAAATCAGCCAGTCCTGGGTCGTTATCAATACTGCACACCTCAAAATCGGTGTTCGTTTCGGCACACACCCTGGCAACCACGACTTCGGCGTCGGCACACAGGTGACAACCTTCCCTGCCAATGACTCGTACCCGTGCTCCCGACGTGCGCGAACTCGTTGGATCCGACGTCACGGCTACGTATTGCTCGGGACATCGGGGGATTCGACGCCGAGGTCATACACCTCGCGCAATCGACCCTTGGCAATCTTCCCCGTTGCCGATCGAGGCAGACTTCTCACAATTCGAATATCGGTCGGACATTTAAACCGCGCTAACGACTCTTGTGCCATGACACTGATTTCCTCGGCCGTCAGCGCGGATCCTGCCGCAAGAACGACCAATGCACTGACGGCTTCGCCGGTTTCAGGATCTGGTCTGCCCAGCACCGCAGCTTCGGAGACACCGTCAATCGACTCAAGAACAATTTCAACTTCCCGTGGGAAGACATTAAAACCATTAACGATGATCAACTCACGCCGGCGATCAACGAGATGCAGTGAACGGTCGTCATCGAGATAGCCGATGTCACCCGTGCCGAACCAACCTTGTGCATCTGGACCATCGGAGTGGTTGGGCCAATAACCAGAAAAAACACCGGGCCCTTTGACCCAAATCTCACCGGGATCGCCGGTTTCCGCTTCATCGCCAAAGTCAGCCATGATCTTTATTTCAGTGCCTGGAATCGCTGAACCAACGGACCCTGCAACTGCTTTTCCATCTACGACCGTCGATGTAATCACGGGAGAGGTTTCGGTCATGCCATAGCCTTCATAGATACGCATTCCAGTGAGTTCTTCGAATCGGGTGAACACCTCGGCCGGTAACGGCGCACCACCGCTCGTGAGCATTCGAGTTGGCCGCATTGCATCTTTGACCGACGAGACACGCGACCACATGAGGTACATCGCTGGCGCCCCTGCAACGGTTGTGACGTGTTCTCGAGCAATAACTTCGAGTGACTGCTCAGCATCAAAACGATCAAGCAACACCACTCCAGCCCCGGCTGCAATGGCCAGCGTGAGAACAGTATTCAGCCCATAAACATGGAACAGTGGTAAAACGGCGAGCACCGTATCTTCAGCGCTGACGATTGGCGGATTGCGCAATGATGCAAGTGCCTGGATATTGCTAACCAAGTTTTCATGGCTGAGCATGACTCCTTTGGGAACACCATCAGAACCCGAGGTGAAGAGCAACAGGGCTAAGTCATCAGACTCAATACGAGGCATTGCTGTCTTTGAGGAGTTGCGTTTGACCAAGCTGCGCAAAGACTCCTTGAGCAAACCACGCAGTGACTCCTTGGACGGAAGTACTTCGTCACAAAAAATAACAGCGCAACCTGATGGCGCCGCGGCAATGCCCAGTTCAACGGTGTCAGCCGAGACCAGAAGTATCTGCGCATCACACTCGGTGAGGATGCCTGCGAGCTCGCCGACGGTGTACCCAGGGTTGAGGGGCACAGCAACCAGGCCCGCGCGCACCACGGCAAAGTAGGTAACTACAAAATCAATGGAGTTACCAAGCAACATTGCCACTCGGTCTCCGATTCGCGCCGGCACAAGTCCACGGTCTAGCATTATTTGGGCCGTAGCGGTGACCCGCTCATCGAGTTCCGCGTAGGTCAGTTCTTCACCAGTCACAGCATCAATTAATGCCACCCTCTCGGGATCGCTGGCCGCGCTTACCCGCAAAAAGTCCGCTACCGTGACGACCTCGCTCATCAGAATTTCTTCGCTGTGCGCACTCACCCCCAGAGTCTGACACATGGCCTCTAAACTTTTGGGTACTCTCACCCCATGGGCAAGAATTCTGAGGCTTCTGCTGATCAAGAGTCCTCTGATGTTCTTTCGACGTACCGGAAATCGGGAGCCGCGGCGGCGGCCCTAGCTCACGGGGATCGATCCACCAGCCCCAGCCGCGCAGCGGCCTTTTTTGACGTGGACAACACCATCATGCGTGGAGCTTCCTTATTCCACTTTGCTGCAGGACTTGCAGCCATGAATTACTTTTCTGGTCGTGAAATATTCGGCTTCGGTGTCAAGCAACTCAAGTTTGTGTTGTCTGGGTCTGAAGACCCCGAGGATGTCGCATCCGCAACCGAGGCCGCGCTGTCATTTGTTCGAGGGCGCCGAGTCGATGAATTGATCCGACTCGCGGAAATGGTGTTTGACCAGCGCATGGTGGACAAGTTGATCCCCGGAAGTTTGAGCTTGGCCCAGGCGCACCTCGACGCAGGCCAAGAGGTTTGGCTCGTCACCGCTACACCGGTTGAGCTCGCTCAATTACTTGCTCGGCGCTTGGGCCTGACCGGTGCTCTGGGAACCGTGTCAGAGACAAAGAACGGTGTGTACACGGGAAAACTCGAAGGTTATCCACTCCACGGTCTGGCAAAAGCAGAAGCAATTCGCGCCCTGGCCATCACCGAGAATCTTGATCTAGCGCAATGCGCTGCCTACTCGGACTCTTCCAATGACATTCCCATGCTCTCTGCCGTTGGCCACCCCACCGCGGTGAATCCTGATTCTGAACTTCGAGCGTATGCCAAGAAGATGGGCTGGGATATTTCAGACTTTCGCAAACGCGCTCAATTCCGCGAATATGCGCTGCCCGCAACCACCGCGGCTAGCGGTATCGCATTTGGACTGGCCGCCGGTTACGTAGCTGGGCGCCTGATTCGCGCTTCCCGCTAATTCACGTAATGTGAAAATACGCGACTGCGATTGCTCAGCCCGCTCATCAACATTTCATTTACGGTGTCTTTGACGTAATCAGCAAGTTCAAATACGTCGTAACCGGGGAACTTCCCCTGCGAACGAAATTGTTCAGGAGAAATCGGTGTTCCAAACTCAACACTCCAGCAACTGGGCAGCGGCACGAGCCCCAATGGACCCAACGTGGGGAACGTGGGAGTCACCGGAACATAGGGAATATTCGCCCAATCCAAAACGCCAGAAATTGTTCCCACCAACGGATAGGCCTCTTCGGCACCAATAATTGCCGTGGGAATGATCGGGACTCCTACCTGCAGTGCCAATTTGGCAAAGCCGCCGCGACCAAACTGCTGCAGCTGATAACGCTGATCAAAAGTCTTGCTGACACCGCGAACGCCTTCGGGCCACACACCAACAAGTTCACCTGATTCAAGGAGGGATAAGGCGGTCGCTGAATCGGCAGGCTCAACACCTAATTCATTGAGCAGGTCATTGACGCCCAATTCGAACAGAAAATCCGCACCAAGAACCTTGAGTCGACGCTCAGAATTCTTGGCCACGGCCATCATCGTGATCAAGCCATCTATGGCGAATGCGCCCCCATGATTGACAACCATCAGTGCACCACCGGAGCGAGGGATGTTCTCAGGACCCAGAACTTGGGTTCGAAACCAATCCGTATAAATCGGCTCGAGGATTCGATCCATGAACTCCCTGGTCAGATGCTCAGGCAATAAATCAGGAATCGCAGAGGGCCAGAACTTGTAACCACTCATGGGACTGGAGCCAGCCAGAAAGGCTACTTCTTATTTCTGCGTTGGACTCGCGTGCGACGCAGCAGTTTGCGATGCTTCTTCTTCGCCATCCGCTTGCGACGCTTCTTGATTACTGAGCCCATTAACGATCCTTAGTCCCTGAATAATTGAAAAATTGGCGCGAACTCTTTTCGCGCGAATCGGAGTCTATCTGTTGGCATTTCCCCGGTTTACTACCCCTTGGGCGGCAGCCAATTTTGCTTCGTTAGGCGGTCTCAATGTAGGAGTCGCGCAGATAATCCTGAACAGCCTGCTCTGGGACTCTGAATGAACGCCCAACCCGAACGGCGGGCAATTCACCGTTGTGTACCAGGCGGTAGACGGTCATTTTTGAAACGCGCATGAGCGTTGCCACTTCCGCGACGGTCAAGAATCGAACATCACCAAAAGCCGGCGTTGTCATGTGGTCTCCTCATCCCTGAAAGATTTTGCTAGTAATGATCTTGCCTGTAACGATCTTGCTGTTCCCAACGAGTGGGACTCCCGAACAATAGTGGGTACGGGGCCATGAATGTGACCCGATACCCGAAATTGATCAAATAACGGGGATTGACACGCCAGTGGACCGCGAAATTCCTAGGCGCAAAATTTCCCCGGCGCCCAAGTCCTAGCCGCCAAGTTCCCGCGCGCGCTCCGTTCCGCGCCCCAGCGCATCGATTACGGCTTGCCCCACTTCGCGCGCATCAAGTACTTCCATAGCCGCGGCCGTCATGCCCCCGGGTGAGGTGACCTGTTGGCGCAACTGCTCCGGACCTGCCGGGCTGACCGCGAGTAACTCAGCCGCACCGACCAGAGTCTGGCGCACCAACGATTGCGCTAACTCAGAATCGAGGCCTAGTTCCTGCGCGCCGTGAATCATGTTCTCAGCGAGGTAGAACAGGTACGCCGGTCCACTGCCACTCACGGCCGCAAGATCATTCTGCTGCGACTCAGGCAACTCCACCACGGTTCCCACGGCGGACATGAGTTGCACGGCACGATTTACGGATTCCCGCGAGCAGCCCGCGCCTGCACTCACACCTGTCACTCCTTTGCCAATAATGCTCGGGGTATTAGGCATCGCCCGAATGACTTGCTGGGTTTGTGGGAAGCAATTTTCGATGAATCCACACGTAATCCCAGCAGCCACCGAGATCAGCAGGCAATCGGGCGCGATGAATGGCGTGAAATCGTGAAGGAGCTCGCGAATCATCTGGGGTTTGATGGCAATGACAATCGTGGAGCATTGCAACAGCTCAGATCGGTCATCTGTCACCCGAACCGAGGGTCCAAACTTTTCACTGAGAATTTGATATTTGGGCAAATCCCGCACCAGTGCGAGGATCTCGCGATCCGGTGAATCCTGCGCCACCCATCCTGCAATAAGTGCCTGACCCATGGAGCCTGCACCAATAACCCCAATGACCTGCTTCACCTGGTTCACCCGACCAGCCTGCCACACCCTGCAAGCTTTAGGTGGGTAGTGGCTTGGTCGGATCCAACAAGTCTTGGACCATCGGTGAAATCATGGCCACGAGTTGGTCCTCACTAATACTGGCAATTGGTTCAATATTGAGAAAGTAGCGGTAGGCGATGATGCCCGACAAATAGGAACTAATGAGCGCTCCGCGTAAACGAGCATCAGGAATGCCCAGGAGAATAAGAGCGCGATCTACCACTTCGGTTTGGAAGTAATCCGACAAGGGCTTTATGGCTCCGAATGCACTATTCATTCCATGGCCTTGTGCCGCACCTGCGGCTTTGCTGAGATCGGCGCGAATTTTTTCATCTGCGGCCAAATTCAATGTGGATCGCACGAGTCGCTCACCCAACCCTTCAATGCCGGGAGCAACAAGGGCAGGGATCGCCTTTTGTGGATCAAATGTCAATGACATAGCTGCAGCAAAAA
>Ga0181607_10000140_pt1 | contig 56155 bp, 33 predicted proteins | sample 041ome_9_FD_132420 | JGI IMG/M metagenome (GOLD analysis project Ga0181607, IMG submission 132420) | Coastal salt marsh microbial communities from the Groves Creek Marsh, Skidaway Island, Georgia - 041413US metaG (megahit assembly) | ecosystem: Environmental > Aquatic > Marine > Intertidal zone...
CCCTTATCCGATTGGTTTCAGATCAACCGCCGCAGCCCGCTTCGGCCGGAGACAGCCGGTTGCTTTCCGTCATGCTCAAGGATTTGAAGGTCACCGGTGAAACCGTGCCGTCGATGCCCTGAGCATCAGATTTTCCGAGCCAGATACACGTAGCTCTCGCAGCCTCCCTCCATCGGGTGGTCGATCTTGGTGATTAGTTTCGCGCCGGCCTGAGCAAGCAATTGGGCCACCTCAGGGGCGGGCAGCGTGTGCATGTGCATTTCGTCGCCGATGCCGGTCTGCTGCCTGAACCATCGCAGCGTCCAGCGCTTGATTCGCTTCCACATGGTTGGGGGATAAAACGAATAGCGTTTTATCTCTGGCGGATCGAGCGGTACGAAAGTGGGAACTTGAAAATAGAGCAAACCACCCGGTCGGGTGATGCGCACGAATTCGCTGACGTAGATCCGGATCAACTCCGGGGGGACGTGTTGCAGGGTAATAAGGCTGAAGACCAGATCGAAGCTGTGGTCCGCAAATTGGGCGAGGTCGTCCCGCTGGTTGAGCACGAAACGCAGCGTGTCCGGTGAGCGGTTCTGCTGGTTGGCGAGCTCGATCATCCGCGAGGCGACATCGACCCCGACCACCTCACGGTAGTGCTTCGCCAGCGCCAGGGAGAGGCGGCCGACCCCGCATCCGAAATCCAAGGCCGAACCTCCTGGGACGAAATCAGGCACGTGTTGCTTGATGCACGCCAGGCTGGCCGACACCTCGGCCTCGCCGGTGGCGAAGAACTCCTCCAGGTCCCACCGGTTGCCGGACTTCCGGGAATCCGTAAGCACGGCCCAATACGGATCCTCACGGGCGAGCCGTTCCCAAACCATGCGAAGGCGGAAGATCTTCATCGTCGGCGTCGGGTTCAATCCGGCCACAGGCCCATGGCCCCCAGGCGTTGAGCGTAGCGGGCGCCGATGACGGTGGGAGCGAAGCGGGCCCGGATGCTATCGGCGGCGTTTTGACCAAGGCGTTGGCACAGGCCGCTGTCGCCCACCAGTCGTTGCATGGCCGCGGCGGCGGCGTCGACCCGTGGGTTGGCCCAGATCTGGCCCTTTTCGTAGGGACCATGGGTTTCCGTCAGTTCGATAAGATCGTACGGGACGGGGCAGCCGTTGGTGTCGTCGACATACTCCGCCGTGGCCGACCAGTTGGTGCTGATGACGGGCTTGCCGACGAACATGGCCTCGGCGACCGCGAGACCATAGCCCTCCGAACGGTGAAGGGATACGAAGCAGTCGCAGGCGGACTCCAGTCCGTGCACCTCCTCGCGGGAAAGGGTGCGGGCGATGAGCGTCACATGGCTCAGCCCTTTGATGGCCTCCTTGAGCTCGCGGAACGCGTCGGGATTGCGCTCGGGGTTCTGCGTCTTGATGACCAGCTGAACGTCGGCTTCGTCGGGAAACGCGCGGCGGTAGGCCTCGATGACGGCGTGGGGATTCTTGCGCTCCTGATATGAGTTCAGGTCGTATAGGAACAGGAACGTAAAGCGATCACCAGGCAGCTCGAACTGTCGTTTGAAGTCGCCCCGGGGGAGGGGGAAGTCGATGGCGTGGGGCATGACCTGCACGGGCAGCGGCACTTTGGCCGCGATGGCGTCGCGGACGAAGGCCGACGGGCACCAGATCTCATCGAAATATTGGCAGGCCGCGACCCAGGCGTCGGGGAATTCCGGCAGCTCCCACGCCCAGTAAGCGACATTGTGGCGGTTGCGGCGGAAGGCGTCGCCGTGGTGGTGGTCGATGTCGCGCGAGACTGGCGGGTCGATGTGGAAGACATTGACGCGGTAAGGGTTCGTCTTCTGCAGCCGCGAGGCAAACGTGTCGTCACCCATGCGGTTGAGGCAGGGCAGTTTCATGTCGACGAAGGCGTGGTCGAGGCCGGACGCGGCGGCGGCGCGCGCCATGCAGCGGGCGCTTTCGCCTATGCCGAGCTCGGCGCGAAACCAGCCGACGACGTTAATCCCCACGGGGTGGTCTGACAGTGTCCGCCGATTGATTCGCAGTGGTCGGGGGAACTTGAAGTCATAGATCACTCGATCGTCGCAGACAATTTGCCGGAGCCGGAGTCGACGATTCTTCAATTGCGGGCGGTACGCTTCAAGATGGAGACGCCAGGAAGGGGGTAGCGGCCAGCGGCGGGTTACACGCCCTAACCAGGCCTTAAAGTTCTCCCGTCCCGTGCCGAGCAGCTCCACGGTGAGATCGACGGGTTCATTGGTCACCACCTTGGGTCGGTCGATGCCGCAGTTGTAGTTGACCCCTTCCAGAGGGAACCAACTGGTGCGCTGCACGCCGTTGAGGATCAGACGCAGTCCCAGGGGACCGTCAGTTTCCGGGCGGTCCTTCGTCGGCGGCATGATGAAACCGTTTACGAAGACATTCTTCTGAATGACCCCCGGGGGAAACCTCACGGTGAAGCGCTCACGAAAGGAATGGGTGTGAATTTGGATGGCGTCTTGGTTCAGTCCCTTGAGTTGATAGGCCTCGGGATCGTCACCCGGCGGGGGCACCGTCAGTCCCAGGCTCTTCCGCCAGTGCAGCTCCTCGTAGAATATCGCACTACCAACTTCGATCCACGCGGTGCGGGGTGGATTTTTGAGCAAGCCGGCGCGATAGCCCAGGGCGGGCAGTAACGTGCGCCAGGGCACTCGGGAAGGGTCCTGCCACCAAGTTGTGATGCACTGCCGGGCCCAATCATCGGCGCACAGGTTGATGATGTCACTCCGACAGCGACTGAACAGCAGCATGCTGTTGGCCTCGTCCTTGGGCCGGGACAGGCCGCGGGCCGCGCTCACGTGATGGCGCACAACGCTGTTGAGGGCGATCGCAACCCGATGACCACGACGTCGCAGAATCATGCACAAATCGACATCTTCACCCCCGTTGTCGAATTCGCCGCAGAACCCGCCACCACTGTCGATGAATTCCTGCCGACGAACCAAGCAGCAGGCTGCGGTCACGGCGGGAACGTAGCGAATCGGGCGTCGTCTGATCCTGCCGGGTGAAGGTAACTCGCGAATATGGACCAACTTGGCATCGGCTCTGAACTGAATGCCCGCGTGATCCACGCTGTTGTCATCGAACCGGCGTTGGACGTTGCCAATCAATGCGACGCTACGATCAGTGTCGAGTGTCTGCAGCATGGGCTCCAGCCAGCCGGGCAACAGTTCAAGGTCGTTGTTGAGCAGAGCAAGATAATCGCCGTCAGCGGCCTCGGCGCCCCGGTTGTTGGCTTTGGCGTAGCCGAGATTTTCCTCATTCAGAATGATCCGGCAGGGATCCTTAAGGGTGGCCAGCCATTCGCGGGTGCCGTCGGTGCTGCCGTCGTCAACGAAGATGATTTCGTGTTCGAGTCCGGCGGGCAGCGTCGCCCGCAGGGAGGCCAGGCACGCTTGGGTGAGCGGCAGGCCGTTAAAGAGCGGGATGACGAACGAGACCTTGGGCACGAGGTAACTCAGGCGCCCTCGCGCTGGCGGGGCCAGGCGCGCAGGTAGGCACCGTAGGACGATTTGCCCAACCGGGCGATTTGCGCGTCGAGCGTGGCGTCGTCGATCCAGCCTTTTTCGTAGGCGATCTCCTCCAGGCAGGCGATCTTCTGACCCTGGCGGTTTTCGACGATACTGACGAACTCGGCGGCCTCGAGCAGGGAGTCGTGGGTGCCGGTGTCGAGCCAGGCTGTGCCGCGGCCCAACAGTTCAACCCGCAGGTCGCCACGTTCGAGGTAGCGGCGATTGAGATCGGTGATTTCGAGTTCGCCGCGCGCAGAGGGCTGCAGGGACCGGGCGAGGTCGACCACGTCGCGGTCGTAGAAATACAGCCCGGGAACGGCGTAACTGGATTTGGGCGCGGGGGGTTTCTCCTCGAGCGAGACAACGCGGCCGTCCTCCGCGAATTCGACCACGCCGTAAGCCTTGGGATTGGCGACGTGATAGCCGAAGATCGTTGACCCGGAGGCACGTGACGTGGCGGTGTCGAGCGCGCGGACGAAATCGTGGCCGTAGAACAGGTTGTCACCCAGCACGAGCGCCGCCGCCTGGCTGCCGTCGAGGAAGCCGACATCCGCGGCAATGTGGAAGGCCTGGGCGAGACCGTCGGGACTCGGTTGCTGGGCGTAGGACAGCGAGAGACCGTACGCAGAGCCGTCGCCGAGCAGTTTCTCGAACAGGGGCAGATCCTGCGGCGTGGAGATGATGAGCACCTCGCGAATGCCGGCCAGCATCAGCACCGACAACGGGTAGTAGATCATCGGCTTGTCGTAGACCGGCATGAGCTGTTTCGACACCGCAATGGTGAGAGGGAAGAGCCGGGTGCCGGAGCCGCCGGCGAGGACGATGCCTTTTCGAGTCATGGGGAGATGCAGGCTGTCAGCCCTGACCGAGCCGTTCCAGTTTGTATTCGCCGCTCAGGATACTGGCGGTCCAGGCCTCATTATCGAGATACCACTGGACGGTGCGGCGGAAGCCAGAGGTGTGGTCCTGCTTGGGAGTCCAGCCCAGTTCGGTGCGGATCTTGGTCGGGTCGATCGCGTAGCGCAGGTCGTGCCCGGGCCGATCAGTGACAAAGGTGATCTGATCAGCGTAGGGCTTGCCGTCGGAGCGCGGTCGAAGCTCGTCGAGGAGGCGGCAGAGCAGGCGAACCAGATCAATGTTCTGCCGCTCGTTGTTGCCGCCGATATTGTAGGTTTCACCATTGCGGCCCCGGGCGATGACGGTGTGCAACGCCTCGGCATGATCGCCCACGTAGAGCCAGTCGCGGATGTTCTCGCCCTTGCCGTAGACCGGGATCGGTTCGCCGCGCAGGGCCTTGAGGATGACGACGGGGATGAGTTTCTCCGGAAACTGGTAGGGGCCGTAGTTGTTCGAGCAATTCGTCACCAACACGGGCAGGCCGTAGGTGTCGGCCCAGGCGCGAGCCAGATGGTCGGAGGCGGCTTTGCTGGCGGAGTAGGGCGAATGGGGATCGTAGGGCGTGGATTCGCTGAACAAGCCTTCGGGCCCCAACGAACCGTAGACCTCGTCGGTGGATACGTGCAGGAAACGAAAACGATTCCGGGCCTCACCGGTCAGCTGCTGGTAGTGCGAGCGTGCCGCCTGCAGGAGGGTGAAGGTGCCGACGACATTGGTCTCGATGAAGGCACCCGGACCGTCGATGGAGCGGTCAACGTGGGACTCGGCCGCCAGGTGCATCACCCAGTCGGGCGCAAAATCCGCGAAGAGGGGCGCCAAGGCCCCGGCATCACAGATATCGACCTGCGCGAAACGATAGCGGGGGTCGCTGGCCAGATCATCGAGGGAATGCCGGTTGCCGGCGTAGGTCAGCTTGTCGACATTGAGGACCTTGTGCGCAGGATCGGCCAGGAGGTGGCGCACGAGATTGCTGCCGATGAAACCGCAGCCGCCGGTGACGAGAATCTTCATGACGGGATCAGGCGGTGGCGAGCGGCTGCCAGTCGGCCAGTGCGTTGGCGACGGCTTCGCGCACGGGGGTCATGGCGATGCCAGTGGCGGCGAGCTTGGCGGAGGACATCACGCAGTTGGAGCGCGGGGTCTTGGCGGCGGTGCGCATGAACTCGTCCTCGTCGTGGAAGAATTCGAATTCCTTGGTAGATACCCCGCTGGCCTTGATCAGGTCGACGACCTCACGGGTGGTGACGTGACCGGGGTTGGTCACGTTGTAGATGCCGAAGGGCACGCGGCGCTCCCAGCAGGCGAACGTGGCGGCGACGAATTCATGCAGTTGGGAGATGGAATTTTCGGCCTCCAAGAGCCGGGCGTAGCGCATCAGCTTCGTGAGGTAGTTGCGCGGGCTCTCGTGCTGGTCGAACGGAATGCGCAGGCGCCAGACGTAGACGTCGGGTGCGTTGGCGAGGACCTCTTCGCCCAGTGCCTTGGTGCCGCTGTAGAATGAGCAGTTGTCGGTGCGGAAGGTGAAGTTGGGCGCGTCGGCCTCAGTGAAGCCGGTGCCGTCCGGGCGGGCGCCGGTGTAGATGCAGCCGCTCGACACATGCCCCCACGGTACGCCGGCGGCAGTACAAGCGGCGGCGATGCGACCGGGGAGGACGGCGTTGCCGAACAGGCACTCCGCCTTGTCGTCCTCACAGGCATCGACGTTGGGCTTCCCGGTGTAGCCGGCGGCATTGATCAGAAATTCCGGCCGATCAGCCTCCAGCGCCCTCCGCAGGGTCTCGACATCAGCGTAGTCGAGTTCCGCCCGCCGCAGGTTGCGGTAGGGAATCCCCTTGTGCTTGAGCAAGGCCTGATAGGCCTGCCCCACGTAACCGGAGCCTCCGAGTAGGTATATCATGCGAAAATTTTATGGTTTGGCCGTCGTGAATGAGATCAATGCGATTTCACGATTCAGTCTCATTTGTCGTGGCGGTGATAATCGCCACGGCTGAAATATTTTTCGAGCCACACATACATGCAGATAAAGAAATAGCGGCTGCCCATTTCCTTGATTTTCAACTTGGCTTGTCCATAGCGGCGGTTGCTCCAGCTGATAGGCGTTACGGTCCAGGAAAAACCGCGGACAATGGCCTTAAGGGGAATCTCAACGGTCAGGTTGAAATGAGGGGCCATGAAAGGGCGACATCCATCGATCACCGTTCGGCGGTAGGCCTTGAAGGCGTTGGTGGTGTCGTTCAACGGGATGTTGAAGAGGGCTTTGATGAAGAGATTGGCTAGGCGGTTTACCAATAGCTTCAGCCGCGGGTAATCGTGAACGCGGCCTCCCTTGATGAATCGGCTGCCGAACACACATTCGTTACCCTCATTCAGCAGGCGCCAATACTTCACGGCATCCGCAGGATCATCTGAACAGTCGGCCATCATAATGACAACGGCGTCGCCGGTGCTGTGGTTAAGGCCATGTATGATCGCGCGTCCGAATCCATGGAGCCCTCGGTTCTGGATCGGCGAGAGGGTAGGGAAGCGGACTCGCAGCTCCTGGAGCACTTCCCAAGTCCGATCCGTGCTCCCGTCGTCGACGACCACGATTTCATGGGGGATGTTCGCCTGGGTGAATGTCGTGAAAATGGCTTCCACCGTGACGGGTAGCGAGTCCTGTTCGTCCCGGGCGGGTATGACTACCGAGAACAATTCCAGAGCTTTGAGATGGGGCGACTTGGCGGAAGTCATGGTGCCGAAATGCAGACGTTCATGGCAGGGGTGTCGTGGGTACTAGCGTCAAGCCGGCCGCTTTCCTTTGACGATTCGACGACATCAATACGGAGCGGATATTTTCAACCAGTTGGGATGGGCGGCGGCGTGCTCTGCGATTTCCGCCAATATCTGCAGCGTGGGGGTCTCCGGCCGCCAATCCCAAATCTGTTCCGCCTTGGCGGAATCAAGCACCATCCACGGGATGTCGAAGGGACGCGGCTCGGGGTTGGTCGCAACCGGATGGGCTCCGAAGCGCTCGTCGCACCAGGCGGTGAGCTGGCGCAGTGACATGGCCGAGGACTGACCTCCGCTGACATTGATGATCCGGTCCGCTGGCGCTACGGTGTCGGCGGCGAATTGCTTTTCCAGCAGGGGTACGACGTCGCGGGGGTGCAGGCAGTCGCGCACCTGGTGTCCCTGGCCGTCGAAACCGATGTATTGCAGCGGTCGCCGCCGCAGGTGGCTGTTGAGCCAGAAGGCGAAGATGCCCTGATCCGGTCGGCCAAACTGGCCGGCTCCGGCCATGACCCCGCAGCGGTTGATGAACACGGGAAAATCGAAGGTCGCGCCGTATTCCAGCGCGAGCGCCTCGCTGGCGAGCTTGGTTGAGCCGTAGAGCGAAACCGGAGCCTGGGTGGAAAAGGTCTCGTCGACGCCCGCGGCGGTGAGACCCGTTGGCAACGCGGCGGTGGGAGCGGGTCGAAACGCACCGCGGTGCACCTCGACGGCGAGATCCGCCAGCGGGGCGATGGCGTACACGCGGCTGGTGCTCAAGAGGGTGAAGCCCGCGCGGTGCAACTTGCAGAACTCGAGCAGGTTGATGGTGCCGCCGAGATTGTGCTCGATCAGCTGCCGTGAACTGGTGTGCCCGTCCACCCCGGCCAGGACGCTGGGATTGGCGGCGGCATCGATGACCCAATCCACCGCCGGCAGCGCTTCCAGGTCAGCCGCGGCGCGCAGGTCGGCGTGCAGCAACTTGACGCCCAGTCGCTTGAGTTCATCCCGATTGGTCTCCGAACCCGGCCGGATGAAATTGTCGAACCCGACGAGTTCGTGGCCGGCGCCGGCCGCCGCGAAGGTCCGCGCGATCGTACTGCCGACGAAACCGCAGGCGCCGGTGATGAGAATCTTCATACGGCGGTCAGGCAAACGACTGGTCGGTGCGGAAGAAAGGCAATTCCGCGGCCCGGCGCCTCAGCGCTGGGTCGCATTGCCCGCCGGTGGCTGGTCCTGGGGCCGCTCCTTGCGCTGGTCGGCCAGTTCGCGATCCTTGGCCTCCTGGTAGGCCTGACGCTGGATCATGCCGATTTCCAGGAGGTCGCTGACGAGGAAGCGGGCTTCCCGCTCCTTTTCCTCGTTGGTTACGGCGACACTGGTGGCCACGCCCGCGACAGGGGCCGGCCCAGTGAGTGCGGGGGTGGAGGTGTAGATGGGGCGGCTTTCAACCGGGATGACCGGAGCTTGCTTGAGGCCGAGGGAGATTTCGCGGTTGTCGTAGGCCACCACGACGGCGTGTGTCGCCGGGTCATGACGCAGGACCTCGATCCCGTCGGATTTGTCGCCGACTTTGATCCAATGGCTGCGTCGATCGCCCGTGGTGGTGATGCAAACCAGCGTGCCGGATCCGGTCCTGATCACGCCGCTCAGCGTGAGGGGTTGCGCATCCGCGTTAGCCGCCGGTCCATTCGCAGCCTTGGGGCCGTTGCCGAAAGGGGAGCGGGGGGTCTGGCCCGACACCGTGACAGCCAACCCCAGCAGGAAGGCAAAAGTCAGGAGGAGGGGGCGCGAAATGGTCATTTGGCTTGGGATGTGACCCGTAACGGGACGTTGGGTTCAGTCGGAGACGTTGTCAAAATTCGACCGCATATGCGACGCGCTGACCCCAGCGGGGGTTGCCCCGAGCGAGTCAGGCCATACGCTGCTGCCAGGCTTCGACAATCTGCCGGACCGTTTCCTTCAGCGAAATGGAGATATTCCAATTCGGATAGTGCGCCCGCATTTTGCGCAAGTCGGAGTAGTAGCAGATGTGATCGCCGATGCGGTTCTGGTCCACGTAGGTGTGAATCTGCTCCTGGCCCGAGAATTTTTCCGCCAATTGGAAGGCCTCGAGGATGGAACAGGAGTTGTCCTTGCCGCCGCCGAGGTTGTAGACCTCGCCGGCCCGGGGCGCGTCCACGAAGGCGGCCATGAAGCGGGCGACGTCGAGCGAGTGAATGTTGTCGCGGACCTGTTTACCCTTGTACCCGAAGACCTTGTATTCGCGACCCTCCAGGTTGCACTTCACGAGGTAGGAAAGGAACCCATGCAGCTCGACGCCACTGTGGTTCGGGCCGGTGAGGCAGCCCCCGCGCAGGCAGCAGGTGGGCAGGCCGAAGTAGCGGCCGTACTCCTGTACCATCACGTCCGCCGCGACCTTGGAGGCGCCGAAGAGCGAATGCTTGGACTGGTCGATGGTGAAGGTCTCGGCGATGCCGTGGGCGTAGGTCGGGTCGGCGTAGTCCCAGCGCGTTTCCAGCTCCGCGAGCTCGATCTGATTGGGGGCGTCGCCGTAAACCTTGTTGGTGCTCATGTGCACGAAGGGCGACTCGGGGCAGGCTTGGCGCGTGGCCTCTAGCAGATTGAGAGTGCCGACCGCGTTGGTGTCGAAATCGTCAAAGGGGATGGCTGCGGCCCGGTCGTGCGAGGGTTGGGCCGCGGTGTGCACGATCACATCGGGCTTCACTTCCTGCAGGAGCGCCAGCACCCCGGTGCGATCCCGGATATCCACCTCATGGTGGACGAATCCCGGAAGGTCGCTGGACAATCGCTGCTGATTCCACCGGGTATCGCCCTGGGGGCCGAAGAAAACCGCCCGCTGGTTATTGTCGACGCCATGGACGTGGTAGCCCAGCTCGCGGGCGAAATAGATGCAGACTTCGGAGCCGATGAGTCCGGACGAACCGGTGACGAGGAGCGTTTTGGCCATGGATAAGGACGAACGGAGAGCCGACCGAAACAGTGACCGTGGGGTCAGGCAAGTCAGGGTTTCCAACGGGATTGACGCCCACCCTGCGGCGGTGTGGGCTCGCCGTTCCATGCCGTCCCGCGCCGACTACAAGAACACCTGGAACGAACTGGCGACCACGCCGGAGGAAGCCTTTCTTTATGTGGGAGGCACCCGGGACGAAGCGCAGTTGGATGCGACCGCAATCCATGCCCTGAATGTCATCCGTGCCACGGTGGGGCTGAACGCCACCGATGAGTTTGTTGAAATCGGCTGTGGGGTCGGCCGGGTGGGCAAGGCGCTGGCGCCGCTGGTCCAGGGATGGATCGGTTGTGATGCTTCCGGTGCGATGGTCGATCACGCCAACCGGCGCTTGGCTGCTTTGCCCAATGCCTCGGCGATAGAGATCTCAGGTCACGATTTGCAGCCGCTGCCGGACGGTTCGGCTGATGTGGTTTACTCAACGGTGGTCTTCATGCACCTGGATGATTGGGACCGGTATCGCTACGTGCAGGAGGCCTTCCGGGTTTTACGCCCCGGTGGTCGCTTCTGGTGCGATAATATCAGCATCACGACAGAGAACGGCTGGAAGTATTTCGAACAGCACTGCACCGCCTTCAAGCCGCTCGAGCGGCCCACCCATATTGCGAAGTGTTCCACACCCTCGGAATTGGCGACCTATTTACAGCGGGCCGGATTTGCCGAGGTCCAGACCCGGGAACGTGATCTTTGGGTCGACGCCTGGGGCCTCAAGCCCGCCTAAGTCGCGGGCGGCTGGTGAGGGCGTCTTTTCGGCACATGCAGCAACGCCCCGATAAGAATCAGCATCCCGCCGGCACTGAACAGCCACCCGTGGTGCTTGATCGTTTTTTCGGCGATCCAGGACAGCCAGCCGAGCTCGACCGGCGCGGTCAAAGCGAACGAGCCCAAGGCGTCCCGGTCCGCCAATTCGATCCACCATTCACCGGCGGGGCGAATGACATTGATGGTCTTCCAACGTTGGGGGGCGGGTCCGTCCGGGTGCACCTCCACTCGCTGGTGGTCACTCACGACCGCGAAAGTCAGGGCGGCATTGGGGTCACCCAGATTTCCACTGAAGCGGAAGCGCAGGACGGGAAGGGTGTCGCCTGACTGGCGTTCGCTGCGCCAGATCCAGGCTTCATTTTGAGCTTCGATTGGTGAAGCCGCAATCACCGGATAGACGCTGGGCGGCAGGCCGGCCATCACGTCTGCCGGGATCGGGGCGGCCAGGATCGGCACGGGCGCACGCACCACGGCCGGCATCAGCCTTTGGATCGACGCATGACGAAAACGTTCCACCAGCACCTCCCCCGAATGGTAAGGGATTTCGCGGGATCCCTTATTCAGCAGATAGGCAGCGTCTTGGGTGGCCAGGTAGGCGCGCACATTGGCTTCCGCTTTCACCAAGCGGCGACGTTCCGGAACCAAGAAGGAGTGCCACGCCTGATTCGCATGGCCGTAGATGCCAATTCCCACCATGAATCCCCACGCTACTGCGATGATCCATCGCGTATACCCACGCAAATATACGCCGATGGCTATGCACTCCAGTATCAACAGGATGGCAAAAGTATCGACGTATCGGTACGAAAGAGCGTGTCCATTGGCTCGCATCAGGGCCATGGCCACCAACATCCCGATCACCCAGGCAGCGATCCCAAGGAATACCCGGTCGAAGCCATTGCGTTCCTGCTGTCGTAGCAGACGCCAGCAGGCGATGACGAGGGGCGTGAGCAAAAACAGGGAATAGGGAAGCCAGGCTTCGGCTGGCCAGCTGAGTATCTTGGCGAGTGCCCCGGTGAACTGACCCGGGGTATGGGCCGCCAGAGGTTCATGGCCCACCACGTGGAACCGGGTGCTCCAGCCAATCACCACCCAGACTATCGACACTCCCAGGGTGACGCAGGTCCAGGCATCGGCCCGGCGTTTACGGAGGGCGTCGAAGGCGACTAATCCGATCACCGCCAGAGAGGAAATCAGCCCCGAGGCCATGGCCCCGAGGGCTAACAAGCCGCACAATTGCCCGAACCCCCAGCGCAACCCCAGACGGTGACTGCCGAGCACCAGCCATATTTGTCCGAAACCGAGAATCAGGAGAAAATAGAAGGCCGATTGAAATCCATAGAGGGTGTTCTCCCAAGCCACCGGCGGCGCCCAGAGCGCTGCGATCACCACGGCGAGGAAAGCAAACCAGAACCCGCGCAACCGGCGGCCGCCGAACACCAGAAGCATGAGGGCAAACCCACTGTGTATGAAGGCGTTGCCCACGGTTTCCACGAACGCATCCCACTGCTGGTTGATCCGGGTCAGGGTCAACGCATACAGCCGGGACAGCGCCACGCGGTGTTCGTTATGAGGATGAAAGAAGTTGCTCAGTTTCAGACTGCCCTCCGCCCAAGGGCGCAGGATGACTTCCCCTTCGCCGTCAATTTGATCCCACATGGGCATACTGGTGCCGACTTGGTCCAGCAGCCAGAGCTTGGCGGCCACCAACACCATGCCGAGTCCAAGACACAGGACCACCCCGCGGGTGCGCAGCATCATCTCCATGGCAACAGGATCAACCGCGCGGAGGCACCGCCAGGGTGAAGTCCTCGTAGCTGGCGGTGAGATTGGGGTTATAAGCGGGATCACGATCGAGCAGGGCGCCCCAGGTCTGCCGCATGGTGCCGATTTCCCCGGCGAAGCGGTCAAGCTTCGCCGCGGAGTCCTCGATTCCTCGGCTGGCGGACTCGTGGTGGTAAAGTGCGGCGAAGGGTGTCCATAGGTTGCGATAGCCGGACCGGCGTACGCGTAGACAGAAATCGATGTCGTTGAAGGCCACCGGCAGTCTCACCTCGTCGAATCCTCCGACTTGTTCGAAGATCTCCCGGCGGATCACCATGCAGGCCGCGGTGACGGCGGAGTAATTCTGCACCAGTCGGAGGCGGTTGCGCTGACCTTCGCTGCCACGGGGGGCCGCCTTGAAGGCGTGACCCGCCACCGATGGCGTGCCGTTCAGACCGCCGATGCCAAGAATGACGCCGGCGTGTTGCACGGTGTCATCCGGATAGTAGAGCATGGCGCCGACGGCACCGATGGCGGGACGGCAGGCTTGGGAGACCATTTCGGTCAGCCAATCGCCGTGGATCGCCTCCACGTCGTTGTTGAGGAACCCCAGCACCTCCCCGGTGGCGTGCGCGGCGGCGAAATTGTTGATGGCGGAGAAATTGAATTCACCGGCGTAGTCGATGAGGCGAATTCCCTCGGTTTTCAGGACGGTGAAGTATTGGAGGATCGTGGGATCGTCGGAGCGGTGGTTGACCACGATGATCTCCAAATTCGGATAATCCGTCCGGCTGCGGAGCGAATCGAGACAGGTGCGCAGCAGCTCATAGCCGTTGTGCGTGGGAATGATGAGGCTGACCCGCGGGGCGGGCGATGGCAGCGGGTAGCGAATGCGCCAGTGCCGGCCCTCGACGGGGAGCACCTCCGCGGCGGTGTGCGTCGCCGCCAAATGATCGGTGAGCGCGTGCCGGGCGGCAATGAAGGGGTAGTCGTCCTTTTCGTCGATGACCTTGGCGGTGGAACCGGGGATGGCCCGCCAGTGATAGAGTACCTTGGGCACATGGTGGATGCGTGAGGTATCGAGTCCGGCGGTGGCCCGCAGAGTGAGGTCCCAGTCCTGACTGCCCTCCAGTCCCTCGCGAAAGCCGCCGATGTTGCGCAGCCGGTCATGGCGAAAGACCGACAGGTGACAGGTGAAATTCTGGCCGAGCAGGAGGTCAGGGTTCCAATCGGGCTTGAAATACGGGTCGGTGCGATGACCGGCCTCGTCGATCTTGTCCTCGTCGGTGTAGATGAATTCCAGTTCGGGGTTGGCCTCCAACGCATAGACAATCTCGGCCAGGGCATGAGGGGCGAGTTCGTCGTCGTGATCGAGCAGCGCGCAGTACTCGCCCGTCGCGAGTTCCAGGGCGGAGTTGGAAGCGGCGGAAATATGCCCGTTGACTTCGCGTCGAGTGATCCGGATGCGGTCGTCGCGCTTCGCGAAGTCAGTCAGGATGCGGGTGACATGCGGTTCCGTGCTGGCATCATCCGCGATGCACAACTCCCAGTTGGGATAAAATTGGCCGCGCACCGACTCGATGGCACGCACCAGCCAGGGTTCCGGCGTGTTGTAGACCGGCATCAGGATCGAAATCAGCGGCCGTGCCTCCGGCTGCATGCTCTCGATGCGCGCGCGGTGGTTGATGGCGTCAGCGAGCTTGAGACGGTCGTAACGCTGTACCCAAGCGCGGTAGTCGCGGCGCAGATTGGCCGGGTCGTCGGACATGACGCGGGTGCTGCGGGCAGCAAAGCGGCGCCATTGGCCGTCGGCCGTAAGGGCTTCAAACACGGTTTCCCCTTCCCAGCCGGCCGGCAGCTGGTAGTCGGCCGTGAATCCGGCGTTAGCGGCAAAGGGATGACCCGGATGCAACGCCGCCACGTCAGGTCGGGGTACGCCGTGTTCGGCTACGATGACTTGTTCGCCGGCTCGCACGCGGATTTCGACGATCTCCTGGTGGTCAGCCGCGACGACCCATCCGCGTGTGAGGCCGTTCGGTGGCACCGCGGCCCAGTCGGCGGGTTCGTCGAGCGAGTAGGGCAATCCGGGATCGATTGGCCGATCCGCTGTGTCCGACACGGTGGCGGAGGTGGGTGAAGCCGCCGCGCTCTCGGACTTCAGGAGAGGATCGAGAAGTGCCCGTCGCAAAGCCCGGAAGGGAGCGCTCAGCACCCATGACCCGGACTGGGTAACCCGGCGAAGACGATCCTCGGCCTGGCGGACACGGTCGCGGTTGACTGCTTCGTTATGTTCGAGCAGAGCCCGCGTGGAACGGTTGTCGGCCTCGAGCTTGTCCACGAGCTTGGCCAGGTCACGCAGCTCACGGGTTAGGGTTTCGGAGGCATGCTTCTCGGCCTGAAGTTTGGCCGCATTGTAGCGTTCCCCGGCGGCATGGCGCTGGGCCTTGGTTTGGGCGGAGTCGAGTGCCGCGCGCAACGCTTCGACTTCGGCCGCAAGGCTGCGCACCCGCCGCCCGAGGGCCGCATCATGACGCTCCACCAGCACTGCGGCATCGTCCGGGGTGGGCGGCCCGTCGCCAAAGACGCCAGGCTTGCCCTGCGAGGTGGCGTAAAAGGCCAGTAGCTTTTCGGTATTGGCGGCGAGATCGAAGTGCGCCCGGGCAAATTTCGCGGCCCCGGTGCCAAGGCGCTGCGCCAGAGCGGTGTCAGCGAAGACCTCACGGCAACGTGCGGCAATTGCCTCCGGAGTTGATTCCGTCAGCAGCAAGGCGTCCTCGCCATCGCGAAGCCGGGTGCCGATGTTGGTGGCCGGCAGGATGACCGGGCGGCCGGCGCTCAGGTATTCGGGGATTTTGGATGGAAGCCGATAGGCGTTGAAATCGTCCGCGGCTCCCGGCTGCACCAATACATCCGCGGCGGACAGAAGGTCGGTGAGGCGAGCCTTAGGCACAAAGCCGAGGTGGTTGATCTGGCCGGCGGCGAGCGGATCGAGGGTCTCGGCGTATTCGGCCGGGTGCAGTCCGGTGTGCACCAGCCGGGTTGGCTGGCCGCTGTCGTTCAGTGCCCGCACGGCCAGGATGAGTGCACGGATGTCGGCCTGATTGGCGAACGTCGTACTGCCGGTGTAAACGATGAGCTTCTCCTTGGCGGCCACGCCCACGGCGGCGCGGGTCTTGGCCGCATCGTCGCTCGGCGCGTCGACCACGGTCTCGAGGCCAGGTAACAGCAACTCCCGGGCGACGCCGTTCGGGATCAATTCGGTCAGGCGCTCGGTGATGTGGGTGATGCCATGCGCCAGTGACAGGAAGTGGGAAAAGCGTGCCGGGTGGGACAGATTCGCAGGCAACAGCGCGTCAAGTTGTGTATCCGGCAGTTCGAGCAGTTCCGCGACCGGGCGTCGGGCGTAGGCGGCGGCGAGATGATTTTCGTTGTCCTCGAGATGAATGAACAGCCGCGCCTGCGGATGCCGGGCGAGATAGGCCATGGTGGCGCGCCGCACGTTCTCGCGCGGGGTCCAGGCATGGATCACATCGGCCCCGGCCCGGTTGGGAAACAGGGGCAGATCCTCGAGCAGATGGTCGAAGGCGCGCACCGGAAAAAGCGGTGCGACCAATTGGTTGGCCGTTTCGGGCTTATCCGGCACGGCGACCACGCAGGCGTGCCCCAGCCGGGTAAGCTGGTTCGCGAAGGCCCCGATGTGGTTGAGGCTGTTCGACGTGCAGTCGCCGTAGTTGACGAAGAGGATGTTCACCGGGTCGGAAAGCGGGTCAGGCTAGCGGGAGGGATTCAATTAATTCGAGCACCGTTTTAGCGGTGCCATCCCAGCTGTAGGCATCGGCGCGCGCGAGTCCCTTGACCGCAAGATCGTCGGCCAGCCCGGGTTCGATATCGAGCCGGGCCATGGTGGTCGCCCAGGCGGTGGGATCATCCGGCGGGCAATGCAACGCGGCGCCCCCGGCGACTTCCGGGAGGCTGGCCGTGTCGCTCGCGATCACGGGAAGGCCTTGGGTGAAGGCCTCCAGTACGGGGAGCCCGAAGCCTTCATGCCAGCTGGGCTGGAGCAGGGCGAAGGCGGTGGTGAACACCTCCCGCAGCGCCCGATCATCAAGATAACCCGCGTAGTCCACCGGTAGTCCCCGGCGGTTCAGCTCGGCGATGCGGGCATGGATGGCCTCGGCGTGCCACCCGCGTCCACCGACAATGCGCAGAGGGCGCGGGTTCGGACTGGCCGCATGGTAACGTTCGTAGGCATCCAGCGCACAGGCGTGGTTCTTGCGCGGTTCGATTGATCCGACCATCAGCCAGGGGGCGTGGGAGGGGCGCGGTGCCGGAGCGGTCACCTTGGCCCAACGCGAACCGCCGGAAGCGATCGCGTGCGGCCGCCTGCTGCGCGCCAGCCAGCCCGGGAAAAGCGTTTCAAAATCGTGCTGCGTGCTTTGGCTCAGAAACAACCAGGCCGCGGCGCGGCCCAGGGCCTGACCGAGCTCCCGTTGACAGACGAGCCGCGTGGCGTCGGTCGAAAAGTCGGGGTGCGTCCAGAAAGCCAGATCGTGCACCACATAGACCAGCTGCGTGCCGGGCAGCCGCGGCGCGTGAAAACTGGAGGCAATCACCACATCGGGTGCCCCCGGCAGGGGCTCATGGCCGGCTTCGATGGCGCGCCAGAGCGTCCGGGCCGGGAGCGGCAGCAGGTCGAACATCGGCATGGCCACATCGCGTCCAGTGAGGTAGGTGCCATGGCCCGGCTCGCCGTTGATCCAGTCACCGAATTGGTGATACAGCACGAAATCATGGCCCCGGGGCCGCGCCGCCGCCACCAGGGCCTTGGCCAGGCTGTCGGCATACCAGGCGCACCCGGCCCGTTCCGCCGCGGTCTGGGCAACGTCGAGACCGATCCTCATGGCACCAGGCCGCGCGCGGCGGCGTGCAGGAAATGGGCGAGGCGGCTGGCCTCGCAGTGGAGATTGAACCGCGCCAGGCGCGCGGTGCCGGCAGCGACCAGATCGTCGCGCAGGGCCGGATTGTTCGTAATACGAACAAGGGTTTCCGCCAGATTCCGCGGATCGCGCGGGTCGAACCAGCAACAGGCGTCGCCGGCCACTTCCGGGAGGGCGGTGGCGCGGGCGGCGGCGACGGGCACGCCGTGATGAAAGGCCTCGACCAGCGGAATCCCGAACCCTTCGTGGAGGGAAGGAAACACCAGGGCCCCGGCATGTTGCCAAAGCGCGGCGAAGGTCGCATCCGGCACGTGGCCGAGGAAGCGGACGGATTCCGCGAGACCCAGCGCGATGCTCAACTCCTGCAGGGTCTGCATGCGTCCATCCGGGTGCCCGGTCAGGATCAGCGGCCAGGCGGTTGCGCCGACGGTGTCTCGGTAGAGCTGATACGCGGTCAGGAGGACCTCGTGGTTCTTGTGCGGCCAAAAATTGGCGGGATAGAACAGGAAGGGACCGTGAGGGATTTCGCCGGGCAGGGATTCGCCAGAGGCCAGCCGGCCGTGAACTGCAATGTAGGTGTGGAAGCAACGGGCCGGATGCACGCCATAGTGCCGGCCGAGCTGGCGAATGACATGATCGGAGTTGCACTGGAGCCAGGTGGCGGAACCGAGCACGCGCTTGAACCATTCCTCCCGATAATTGACTTCCTCGATGGGCAGAGCCGAGGGCAGGTCGCGATGCAGTATATCGACCATCAAGGCGACGCTGGGCAGGCCGGGGCGCGCAAATGAGGAGGTGGCGAAAGGGCAATAGAGCACTTCCGGGGGCAGATCGCGTTCGAGCGCAGAGAGAGGCGTCGACCACGTCTGCCCGCTTTGGGTCACCAGTTTATCGGCGGGGCGCAGGAAGTCGATTTCCGGTCCCGTGGTGGCGGAGGTCAGCACCACGAAGCGCAGCTCCGGCCAGGTGAGCCGGGCCATTTCCCGCAGAAAGGAAAACACGAACGGCTTGATGCCGCCGTTGGCGCCTCCGGGTTGCATGCGCAACAGGTCGATCCAGACGACGACCGGCGCGGCCTGTTGCCTTTGGCGTCTCGCAGCCGCGGCCAGCACCGCCTGCCGCGCGGCCTGCACCGGGGCGGGCCCCACGGTCCGGCCGGCCTGCTGTTCCCGGTACTGTCGGGCGGCGGTGCGAAGGGTGGCCTGCTCGAGTGCGGCGGTCCGAGGTCCCCAACGTTCGAGGAATTTTTGAGCGTTGCGGTATTCATAGCGGCTACGGCCTTCGCTGGCGGATACGGCGTGCCGCACAACGCTGTGGGCGGCGAGATAGATGCCCCAGCCGTTCTCCCGGGCACGGAGGCACAGGTCCACGTCCTCGAAGCCGTTGCGATAGCGTTCGTCCAGGCCGCCGACAGCCACAAACCAGCGGCGATCGACCAGACAACAGGCGGCGGTGACGGCGGGCACGGCCTGGATGCGCCCGGCTTTCTGCAACTCGGCCAGGTCGCCGCGGCGGTGCAGGGGGTAGCCGCCATCGACAAAATCGATGCCCGCGTGATCGACCCCGCTGATGGCTGCCACAACTTGAATATTGCCCACGATGCCGGCGTCGCGCTGCTGCTCAGGCACTTCGAGCATCGCCTGCAGGGCTCCGGGGGTCAGCTCAATGTCGTTATTGAGCAGGCACAGCCAACGACCGGTTGCCCGGGCGGCGCCGGCATTGGTCGCCGCTGCGTAGCCCCGGTTGGTTTCGAGATGAATGACCGTTTCTCCCGTACTGAGGTGATCGAGATAGGAACGGGTGGCGTCATCACTGCCGTCATTGACGAGGATCACTTCATGATCGAGCTTTGCCGAAACGTGGGAACGCAAGGCCTCGAGGCAGGCACGGGTATGTGCCAACTGGTTGAAGACGGGGATGATAAACGAAACCTGCACGAATCAGGACCGGCGAGCGAAGCCCGCCGATGCGGGCTTCGCAACGCAAATGCCGGATCCTTAGGGCACCTCGAATACTTCAACCAGGGCGATCCCGGAACCTGCATCAACGCCTCAACGATCACGGTATAGACCCCCGGATCCAGGGTTACATAAAGCGCGGCGTCATTGCTGTCGGCGGCGAAAGGGAAGGCACCGACAAGGTTGCGAGCGGCTTCCGCCTCGGCCAGATTGTCGGCCAGGTGCCAGGTGTCGTTGTTGCCTATCTCCGTTTGCGACCGGTTGTAGAGCACCAGGCGCGGATTCTGGATGGCTCCGGTTACCCCCAGGGGAACGAGCGCGGGGCCGGCCGCGCGTATCAGCAGCTTGACCGGACCATCACCGTCGACCACCAGACCGGCAATCAAGGGATGGTCATCACTGACCTCGGCGCGGCAGGACAGGTTGATCAAGCGATCCAGGCCGAAGTAACCGCCGAGGAAGTGTTCGTAGACCTCGACAAGGGCATCCCCATCTTCGCCGCTGATACTTGTCACCGGCGCCGTGAAACGGCTAGTGCTGCTTTCTTCAGGCAGGTCGGTGGCGATCAAGGCGGCGTCCAGTGAATCAAAGCCAAGAGCAAAGGCGCCGAGCTCGTTGAACCGGGCCTCGAGACCCGGAACGGTCCACCATTGGTCATTGGCGGCCAATACCTGCTGGTCGGGAGTGACCAGTCTAAGGGCCGGATCTCGAAGGGGAGTCTCAACATCATAGGCGCCCAACCCCGGTCCAATGGCCCGAATCAACGGGGCGCCATTGCCGTCCAGTCGAGCGATGACCACGCCCGGTGTGAGGGTGGCTTCCCCACTGCCGGCCAAAGCCCGGACCGAAAGGTTGGTCAAGCGACCGGTGGTCCCGGCGATGAATCGGCCTTCCGAAGTCGCGCTCCCCCAGCCGTTGGAGATGACGACGTCATACCAACCGCCTTCATCGAGCGTCAGATCGGGATCGGAGTAGTAACGCTCGTTCGCGCCAGGGATGGCGGCTCCGTTGCGCCGCCATTGATATGCGGTCGCATTGGTCGGGGAGGCAGAAAGAGTGAGGGACTGTTTGCCCAGGTCACCGTAGGGGGTGCGACCCACATAGATGTCGGCGACGAATGCGGGCTGCGGGCCGACAATCGTATGGTTGGCTGATATGCGGCCGAATGCGTTGGATACATTGACCGAAATAATCGTTCCCAGGTCTTCTGCTCGCAGGGAGAGGGTCAGCTGAGGGGTGGTGGCTCCCGGTATTTCCACGCCATTGCGGAACCAAGTGTACTGGAGCGTGCCGGGCCCTTGCGCCGAGACGGAGAACTGGCCGGTGACGGGGGTGACGTTGATATTGTCATATCGTACGACCATCGGATTGGAGGCGTTGCCGTAGAACGTCGGTTTGGCGGAGTCGAAGAGCCGAAACGCGGTTTCGGCACGCACGGTTGACGTTCCGTCGGTCACGCGAACGCCATAGCTGCTCTGCGCAAGAGCGGAGCTGGGCAGGGCAACCGTGAGACTCGGGGAGGTCGCTCCGGCGATATCGACTCCCGAGGCATACCATTGATACCGGAGAGGAGCGCCGGAGTCGGAACTGGCGGTGACCGAAAGCTGGAAAGGTTCACCGACGACACCGTCGCGTTGCAGGGGCAGGCCCTGGCTAAGCTGCAGGGAACTGTCGTGGTCACTGACGTTGATCGTCCCGTCAATCATGACCACGGTGCGGCCGGGCACTGTCGCCAGGGATACCTCCGATCCGTATTCCGGAATCAGGTCCGTCGTCCACGATCCGTCGCCGTTGCGAAAGTGAATGTAACTGGACCGGTAGTCGGCGGTTTGGCCGACCGCCACAAATCCGCGCCCGTCGTGCCCGACATACTTAAGGGGCGAACTCGGGGTGTATGACCAGCTCCCGCTGCTCGGTTTGAAGAAGTATCCGGTTTGCGATACCGCCATAATTCCCTCCGGTCCGGCGGCCAGTCCCACGACAAAGGCGGAGGCAGGGGCGACAAGCTCGCGGGTCCACACCGTACCGTCGGCCGAACTCCACAATTCACTGCTGTTTGCGCCATATACGGCGCCATAGATCCGGGCGCCGTCGGCACCGACGAGTCGGCCGATCGGCGGACCGTTCTCCGGCCACGCAAGTTCAGTCCAACTCTCGCCATCAGGTGAAGTCACCAAGGACATCACGCCGGATCGACGGAGCGCGAGGTAGTAGCTGCCGTTGGCGTGCAGGATGCGATCCTGCATGTCGACCGAACCCTCAAACGACGCGACCCGGTGCCCACGCTCGATGTCGTCAATAGACCAGATCTCGATTTCTCGGTTGGAAACCTGACTGTAGGCCGCGACGGCGAAGGCCCGGTCATTCGCTTGGTAGAGCCGATACCAGAATGATCGCGTGTCATCGGGAGCGAGGGGAACGACGAAACCACCGTCGGTCCAAGTTTCACCGTCGCTGCTCATCTGGCCGTTGCCCACCAGCAGGTGATGGTCCACGGAAACCAGGTTGCTGAATTGCCAAGGGGCGAACGTGGTGGCCGAGTTCCAGTGCACCCCGTCGGATGAGGTCATCAGCCCGTATACGCGGTTGAGACCAAACCAGCGATCCTGGAAACGACATACGGTGCGCAGGTCCACGCCATAAAATTCGGTTTCAACCGCGGTCCATGTCAGCGCGTCGGCTGAGATGGCGTGCAGAGTGCCTTCCCGTTTGTAGAACTGCGCTCCATCGTAGCCGAAGTCGGCGATCGCTCCGATCCCGCTCCGGGATACCCAGGAAACGCCGTCGACCAGCTCGTACAGCGTGTAGTTGCCGTAGTAGCTTTCGCGGGTGAGGAGAAAGAGCCGACCGTCGGCGTTGACAAAGCGTTCGTAGCGCCAGCCACTGCCCACGCCGGGGGATGGTGTCCAGGTTTCGCCGTCGGTGCTGGTGAAGAGTTCGAAATTGGCGGCCGCGAGCCAGAAGCGATTGTAGGCGAATGTCAGGGCGCTCGCGCTCACGTTGCGGCCGGGGGCGAAGCTTCTCGGGTGCCAGGTGTCACCATCGGACGAGACACGAATGCTGTTGGTGGTATCCGTGGTGAGTGCCACATAGCGACCGTTCCCGTAGGCCATGTCGCCCGCGCCGTACAGGTTGGTACGCTGGCCCCAGCCCACGAGGTCGTCGGAGTTGAATATACTCCCGTTGTAGCCGTAGGCGAACCAGCGGTCGTTGAGGTGCGCAACCCGGGCAAACGTTTCCCGGGTGCCGGTTTCGCGACGGGTCCAGGTTTCGCCGTCGGTGGTGGCGAGCACGGTTCCGCCGACCCCGACGGCCACGAGTTCCCCGCTGGTCACAGTCAGATCATGCAGGTCGTAGGCGGTGGGGGAAGGCAGCACCGTGCGCCAGGCGGTGCCGGTGCCGGCGTGGAGTTGGCCAAGGGTCAGGCCCAGCAGGGTGATTATGGTGCGCATACCCCTCCCGTGACAATCCGGGCAGGCGAAACTGCTATTCCGGCCGGGTCTTTTCGAAAGCCGCCGCCCTGGGCAGCGGCATCAGACCTTGGCCCCGACCACCAGGAACTGCTTGCCAAAAATCCGCCAAGCGAAGCGCAGCTTCAGGTAGAGGCGCAAAAGGCCCAGCGGGTAGCGCGGCGCGTCGACCATGGAATAGGGCAGGAATTGGGGCGTCTGTTCCAGCACCTGATAACCGTTGTTCATCATGGCCTCGCCGAGGGACATTTCGGTCAGGCAAAGAAAATGGTCCCAAAAATCCCAATACGCTCCCTGGGTGTATTTGATGTTCGGGCCGAGGGCCACGAGGCGACCGCCAGGCTTCAGGCAGCGATGAGCTTCCTCGAGGGTTTTGCGCAGGGCGAGTTTGTCCGGCAGGTGCTCAAAGAAATTGCTGGTGAACACCACATCGAGGGTGTTGTCGGGCAGGTCCCAGGTGGTGGAACAGTCCTGTTGTTTAAAGATAACGTCCGGGGAAAGGAATTCGGGCGAGCGAGGGTTGAGGTCCATGCCGTACTTGGTGCCGGCCTGAATGTGGTTGATGAACTCCCCGTAGCCGCAACCCAGGTCAAGGACCGTCGCACCGGGGTCGACGTAACGTTGGAAAAAATCCGTGCACAAAATCCGCCATACCGCGGTGCGGTATTCGAGCATTGTGGTGAAGCGGTGCTCGTAGATGCGCTGCAGTTCGGCGGGGTTCTTGATGCTCTCACTCATGAGGACGGTCGGTTCGGTCAGGGCCCGGGTATAACCGTTCGATGATGTAGAGGGGGCGGCCCTTGACGGATTCATACATGCGCCCGAGATATTCGCCGAGGATGCCGAAGGCGAAGAGATTGATTCCGCCGAAGAACATGATGGTGAGAATGATCGATGCGTAGCCGGGGATGAAGTAGTTGGGATTGATCAATTTCACGACGAATACCACCACTGCCATGAGCAGGGTTAGCGCCAGCACGGCCATGGCACTGTAGGTCAACAAGCGAAGGGGCAGCACGGAGAACGAGGTGATCGCATCAACCGCAAACGACAGCATTTTCGCCAAAGGATATTTGGTCTGACCCGCAAATCGCGGGGCCCGATCGTAGAGCACGGGTTCCTGCCTCCCGCCGACCCAGCTCACCATGCCGCGGATGAAGCGGTGGCGCTCCCGCATCTGCTTGAGCACGTCGACCACCCCGCGGTCCATGAGCCGAAAATCGCCCGTATCAAGGGGAATGGCCCGGTCGGTCATCCGGGAAAGCAGTCGATAGAATAATTTCGCCGTCCACAGCTTGAAGCCGGATTCCCCGGCCCGTGATCGGCGCTGCCCGTAGACCACGTCGGCGCCTTCTCGCCACTTTGCGAGCATCTCGGGAATGACCTCGGGCGGGTCCTGCAGATCGGAGTCGATGAGCACGACCACGTCGCCGCGGGCCTCATCCAGGCCGGCGGTCACGGCCGCCTGGTGGCCGAAGTTGCGCAGAAAATTGATTACGCGCAGGTGCGGATTGCTTTCGGCGAGTTGCAGGGCCACGGCCAGCGTGGCATCCTGGCTGCCGTCATTGATAAGCAGAATCTCGTAATTTTCCGCCAAGGGGGCGACCGTCAGGGTCACCCGTTGAACGAATTCAGCCAGTCCTTCCGCCTCGTTGAAGCACGGGGCCACGATTGAAATCAGCGGAGACGAAGAACGGAAAGTCATGAAAGGGGCGAGGGGCGCGGGCTGTGGGCGACAATGACAACGTTCCAGCAGAGGGGCCGGAGGAATGGCAGCACTCTGAGCAGGACGCGGTCAAGGGCGGCGAGTGGCCGGTAAAGCCAGGCCCACCGGGCCGCTTCATCGATCACGGTCTTCCACATCCGGGTCTGGTGAAATCGGCCGATCTTGGTAATCGCCAGAAACACGAACACAAGGTTGGCGAGGAACCAATACCAGGACACCGAGGCGTGTTGAAAGCGCCCGGTGATCGCCCGGATGTCGCTGAGTCGCAGCGGGTGCTCATCCTCGGTGCGCACCTGCTGCGCCATGGCCCGGTAGACATTGATCACCGGGTTGTAGGCCACGGGATCCCAACTGACAAAGGTGCCGGTGGGTTTCAGGTGGGGCAGCAGACGGTCCATCATCACGGCGATGTCGGCATGATGGAGCGTGTTGCCCGTGTAGATGATATCGAATTGGCGGTCGCCGAGGCCGAGGTCCTCGGCCGCGGAGACATGGGTCTCGAGCGAGGTGCCGTTGAGCGCGGCCAGCCGTTGGGTCGCGGCGCACATGCCTGGGGAAATGTCGGTGGCGGTCACCGCGGCTCCTTCAAGGGCAAAATAGACGCTGGCCTCGCCCAACCCGCAGCCAATGTCCAGCAGAGTGCGCCCCCGGAGGTCGCTCAGGGCGGCGCGAATGTGCCGCATCTCCGGGGCGGTCACGGCCTCGTTGCGGTGGCGCACATTGATGCGGGTGAGGTCTTCGCTGGCGGCCCATTCGTCGTGGAATTTTTCCTCGGCGTGCTTGCGGTCCGCCGTGCGATCCCCGGGCGCGACGGCAGATGACCCCAGGGGGAAAGCCCCGGCCTTGGTCAGTATCTCCAGGAGCTGGGCGTCGAAATAGGTGCGGTTGGCGGCCATGACCTGATCCGGGGCAAAAACCTGGCCTGCCTCACCCTGGCGGCGGGCGTGAGCCTCCGCGTCGCCGCGTGTGTAGAAGCGGGCGCCTTTGAGCGGGATGATGTGCTCGTTGGCCGTGGGAACATACCAGCGCACGATGAGCGATCCCGGGCCGGGGTTGATAAGCTCAAGCCCGCGCAGCCACTCTGCGAGCCGCTGCGCCTCGGTTCTGCGTCCGGTGGCCTGCCAGTGCTCACGCAGACGTCGCCCAGCCCACAAAAACTGGTGTACGGCGCTCTCGAAGAGAATCTTCTTGGGCATGGCGGGACGCTTCAGGCAAGTTCGGCAGACGGCGAGCCCGCCGCCGCCAGTTCCAGTCGCGTTTGGTGGCCCGGCAGGTTGATCCGGGGGCGTTCCTCGGTGCGGATGCGTTCCGCGAGGGCGAGCATCTCCTCATAGGAGACGGGCCACTGCTTGGCGGGAGGCGAGGCGAGAAACAATTTCATGCGTTCCCATTTAGCGGCGAGGTAGCGCATGGAAATGGTCATCTCCGGATAACTGCCATACATGCAGCCGGAGCAGGCCCGCGTAGTGCGCAGCACCTCGTCGCGAAACACCTTGTCACGATAGATGCGGGGGAAGTCCCGCCCGTAGGTGGGTATGTTGCTCGCGATGCGATGATCGCAACACGGGGCGAAATCCCCGTTGGGCAGGACCGCGAAATAGAGGTTGGGTGAATCGCAGACCTGCTGGTTCTTCTGCCGCCACGTGGTGGGGACTTCGGCCGCGAAGCGCTTGATGTCGTCCAGATACTGATCGCTGTCGTAGAGCAGAAATCCTTCGCGCCGCATGGCCCGGACCCGTTCGACGAGCTGGGCCACATAGGGGAGTTCATCGGGCTTCCAGCGTTTGCGCTGGTCGAAGGTGCGAAAGTTCATCGGCTGGTCGAAGCTGGTCACATGAATTGGCACCAGCGAGGTGAACCAACTGATGGCGGTGCCGAAGCGGATCACGTCCTCGATGTCACTGAGATTGTCGCGCTGGAGCACGCAGCCGAGGGAGGCAAAGGATCCTTCCTTGGGCAGCAGCCGGGTAAACGTCGCCATGGCCCGCAGGGCGTCGTGCCAGGATTTGGCGAAGCCGCCGTTGATGTCGTCCTGATTGCCCGGCCAGAGCGAATCGAGGGAAATTGAGATGTCGCAGCCGCCAGCCTCAATCGCCGCCTGGATGCGTTCGTCGGTGGCCAGGCCGTTGGTCTGCATGCGCACGTGCACGCCGCGTGATTCAAAGGCCCGGATAATGTCCGGCAGGTCCTGGCGGGTGAACGGTTCGCCGCCGGTCAGCAGCACCATGGCCACTCCCATCTGGGCGAAATTGTCGGCGATCCGTTTGATCTCATCGAGCGTGCATTCGCGCACATCCGAGTTCGCGTAGATGATGTTGCACTGCTGGCAGGTGAGATTGCAGCGGGCGGTGATGTAGAACTGCACGTAGACCGGGGCGTCCTGCAGGAGCGCGGCGCGGGCCAGGGTCTGCTTGGATAAAGTGGAAAACATACGGCAAGTCTAAGCCGATACAGACCGGCGGAGGCCCGACTCAAGAGGCGGAGGAGGGGATTTCAACTCTTGAAACATCAGACCCGGCAACCTCAGCCCCAAGCTTGACTTGGCGTGATGTCTGTTGAGTAACAGACTTTCGTTATGGCCGCCGCCACGTCGCCCATGTCGACTGCACCGAGTCCGCGAGAGGAGCAGGTCACGTGGCTTGATCACCGCTGGGGGCCGGTGCTCCTGGTGGAAATGGTCTTGGTGTTTCATGGTTGGATGACCACGCGTGGCTGGGCGAGTGAACGGTTGGTCGGCAATGAGTATCGACAGACGCACACCGCGATTACCGCCTATTTTATTCAGCAGGATCGGGATTTTTCCCTGGCGTATCCCACCCCCCTGCTGGGGAAGCCATGGTCAGTGCCGTATTAATTCCCACTTTATCAGTGGCTGGTGGTGTTCTGCAGTGACGCGACCGGTTGGCCGTTAGACCAGGCCGGGCGGGCGGTGACGCTGGCCGCGTTTTATCTCATGCTGCCTGCGCTGGCCTGGCTGGTCCGGCGCTACAGTGGAGAGGAGCAGGCCGGTTGGCTCACGGTGGTGTTCACCCTGCTTTGTCCGCTCTATATTTTTTACGCGCGGGCTTTCCTGATCGATCCTATCGCGCTGACCCTGACCCTTTGGTACCTGCGCTGTTTTGTGCCCGCGGTGGAGAGAGGGGAGCCGCGGGCAATCATTGGTGCCAACCTTTTCGGTTTAGCGGCGGGCCTGGTTAAGATCATGACCTTGATGCTGTTTGCCGTGCCGCTGGCGGTATATTTCGGTCGGCGGCTGTGGCGTGCGGGAATTGAGCACGGGTGGAGGCAAGGCCCGGTCCAACTGCTCCAGCGGTGGGCGGCGAGTTCGTTGCTGCCCGTGGCGGGTTCCTATGCCTGGATTCGTTTTGCGGATGCGGTCAAGGCGCAGCATCCGAGTGGCCGGGCCCTCGTCTCGGAGGCCATGCATACCTATCATTTCGGAAGCTGGTCCGACCGGTTTGATCCTGGGTGGTGGTCGACGATCTATCGCACGGTGACCACCCATGTCGCGCCTTTGCCCACGTTGACCATCGTGCTCGTGCTGGGGTGCTGGGCCTTTTCCGCCGAGATGGGAAGCTCGCCGCGTTGATCCTGATGTTCACCGCCGGACCGCTGATTTTCCCCCGGCTCTATTCAATCCACGAATACTACTTTGTGGCCGCCGGGGTGTTTTTGACGGCCGGGCTGGGCATGGCGGTAGCCCTATCGGCCGCGAATCGCGATCACTCACCGGGGTAATCGTCATCGGGGTGACGGCGGGGGTGACCTGGGCCTGGGCGGCCTTTTGCGCGACTCGACGGATCCGGATGATGTTCTGGTGGTACTGGGGGACGATTGGGCGCCGATGCTCCCCTATGCCGCCCGGCGTCGGGCGTTGATGTTCCGCACCCATACGGAGCGGGATCCCGCACTGGTGACAGCATTGCTGGACAATCTGGCGGGAGAAACCGTGGGGGCCTTCATCACCAAGGGCCGCGAGCGCGCATTCACAGCCGTGCAACGGGAGGTGCGGCAGCGCTGGGGGCTGGTCGCGGAGCCCGTGGTCACGGGGGACGGCTACACCGTATGGACGGATGCGCCACACCGGGAACGGATGATCCGGGCATTTGGGGCGCGCCCCTATTCAGACGTCGAACTTACAGCTGATGCCATCAGGGACTACCATCGCCTGGTGACCCCGCGACAATCCTTCGAGGGACTGGATCCGGACCTGCGGCGAGAGGTGGTCAAAATTTGCCGTTGGATCGACGTGGTTGAATCGGACTATCCCGTCAGCGTGTTTGATGCGGACGGGGTGATTTGTCTCAGTGGGCATCCGTCACAGGTGATTGAATTGCGCGCCCAGCCCGGCCGGAGGGTGTTGGACGTGGAGTTTGGCATTGTTGCGGCGGCGATCGCAGGGGACATGAAAACAGACGGGGTGGGTTTTGAAGTGCGGGTGCGTCGGCCTGACGGCCAGACGGAAACGCGCTGGCGGCGCGTGCTCCGGCCCGCGAACAATCCGGATGACCGCGGATTGCAACGACATCAAATGGTGGTTGAGCTTCAGGCTGGGGACGTGCTGATCACGGCCACCGATCCGGGAGACGGGACTGATATCAGTTTCGACTGGGCCTATTGGCGACGGATTGAATTGAACTAGCGATGGTTCAGTCGAAACGAACGTGAGCGATGAACGACTGGTCCCAGCCCCGATCGCCCTGGGGACCCACGTTGGTGGCCAGTACGAGCACGCTGCCCGGCTCCGTTTCGGGCAAAGGCACGGTGCGGGAGAGGATGCCCCGGTCTTCCGGATTATCCCGCGGGTTGTCCAGCCAGCCTTCCACGAAAAGAAGGTCTCCTGCGGGGGGGGCCACGAATACGCCAAATTCGACACCGTCGCTATTGCCGCCGCTCTGATAGGCCCCAGGCAGCAATCCGTGGTCAAAAGTCAGCCGGGTTGCGCCGGGCGGAATGGGAATGCGCACTTCGTTGGGGGCATGAATGAGGTAGACCGGATGATCATCGATGCCGGCCATGGCATCGCGTGGCAGCAACGCATTGGTCGGGACCGCCCCCAAACCGCTGAACTGGGCGCCGATCAGGGGGCCGGACTTGATTTGAAGCCTGGTGACATAGCTCTGGTCATAAGCACCGTCGTTATCTTGGCCCGGATGGGTCCGGATACGCAGACGCATGCCTGGTTCGTAGGGCGGCAGGGGCAGGCGAAGGCGCTGCATGCCGCGATCGTTCGCAACTCGCTGCGGGCGCATCATGCGTTGCCACAGGATGCGGCCATCGCCGTCGGGCCAGAGGATTTCCACGTTAAATTCGACGCCATCGGTGGTCGTCTCGCCCAGATAGGCCTGCGGTATGATACCGTAGCTGAAAAGCAGCTGCTGGTCGCCGGGTTGCAGCTCCCAGGTCATGCTGCCCGGAGCGTGAACCACCCGGACGGGTTCTTTGTTCAGCTCGCGTATGCCGGTGTCCTCGTAAATTTCCTCTAGCGGCTCGCGATTGAACAATGGGTGGTCGGCGTAAGTGCGAATTTCGGCGATGTCGGTGTTCTCCGGCGGCGGCGGCCGTGGGCTGGCATAGAACGTGATCTCGAATTCCTGGGTGGCGAATCCTGGTTCAACCTCCAGCCGTACTGCGGTGATGGGAGTGCCGCTGAAGCCGGCTTCGCCGAAGAGGTCGATAATGTCGCCGGTGGTATTGACCAAGGGGGAGAGGATTACCGGTTGCCGTACGGTCGGTGGTTTCAGTGCGAACCCGCGCCAAAGGTCACGGGTGCCGAGTCGTACATGAAGCGTGGCGTCGGGAGGGCGATAGAGCAGAGATTGAAGCCGCCCGTTCCAGTCCAGGGAGCTGTGCAGGCTGAACAGCACCATTTGGTCCGCGGTTGTTTCGGGTACGGGTACAATTTCGCCGGGCCTGAAAACCCGCCGGCTCAATACGACCGGCTCCTGCGGAGGCGGTGGGGCGACCCGGCGATGCAACAATAGGTAATCGCGCTGCATCAGTTGCGGCGAGTACAGCTCGAGCAAGGTTCGCAAGGTGAGTCCGTCCTCCGCACTGGCGAGACGATCATCAAGATAGCCGATCTTCAGCAGATACCAGGGTGGGGCGGAGGAAGGGTCCCGCACGTAGGCCGCGTTGATGGCCTGGAGCCGGGGAGTGAATACATTGAAGGTTCCACCGCCCATGGGGCGGGGCTGGTAGTTGAGGCCGTTGAGCAGCAGCACGCCCTGCTCGAAGCCGAAGAAATCAATCGGTTCGGATCCCACTTCGTCGCGCACCTGCGGCAGGTCCCACTCGCGCCGGTTGGCCTGCAGACGCGTTTCCAATTCCGCCTTGATGCGTCCCGGGGCAAAGACATAGGGCGCGTGTCGGGGGATGGCACTCAGGGTGTTGGTCACAAGCCGGAATACGCGGTCCCGGGAAAAACCCGCGGCACCTAGTACGGCCCAAGTGGTGACCGCGGTCAGCAGGGCGAGGCCCACCAGGCGCTGGTCGCGTGTCCAGCCCGGCGGGACTCCCCACCAACTTCCCCACGCAATGCACCAAACGGTGGGTGCGAGCACAGCGACGGCCGCGAAGAATATCTGCACATGACCATCGGCGCGGAGGTAGCCATGTTTCCACTTGATGAAGGTGAAAAGCGCGACCAGCAGCAGAGGGACCACTCGACCAGCGTCCCTTCGCACGACCCATAGCGAAAGTGCTCCGAGCAGACCGCAGCCCACCGCGAGGGCAAATCCCGTCGCAAACACCACCGGGGCCTCGTCCAGACCCATGGTCGCATTGTAACCGGAGGCCAGGTCGAGCGTGTTGCGCAGAAACAACGGCAGGTCTGACAGGGATTGCCCCGTGGCCAGCCAGGCGGTCAGCACGCTGGCCGCAAATATGCCGCCCTGTTGAGCCGCTAATTTCCGCTGTCCGCGAATCAGCCCCCAGCCAACGGCCAGCCCCACGACGAGGGCCGAGGTCACCAGGTGCGTGCCCTTCAACAGGGCGAACGGCCCGGCCAGCGCGGCGGCAAACCAAGACCATGGTCTACTGCCTCCCTGGTAGGCTCGCAGCATGATCAGACCCGCGAGCAACAAGGCCAAATCGTGCAGCAAATCATCGACCGCCGGTGTCATCACCACCACCGCGGCAAGCCAACCCAGTCCCAGGCTGCGTGGTCGCAGGCCGGCGCCCAGGTGCAGCACCAGCGCGGCGAAGCCCGCCTTCAGCAACAGCTCCAGCGCCCATCGGGCGTGATACAGATAGCCGGCGTAGGTGTGGCCGTAGAGCACGAAACCCAGCGGGCCGGTCATCGGAATCACCTCCGGACCAAAGGCCCGGCCCTCGGCCACGAACTCTGCATAGGTGCCGTAATTGGAGGCATCCAGCTCCTGGTCCATCACCGACCGCGGCGTCACCACGAACACGATGGCGAGGAGGACGCATGCGATGATGAAGCGCAGGTTGAAACCGCTGGCAGCAGACGCTTCTGGAACGGCGCGATTCATTGCAGGTGCACCTCGGTCAGAAACGACCAATCCCAGCCGATGTTTCCTTGCGGCCCCGGATCAATCCGCAGGCGCACGCGCCGTGGGTCGCTCACCGTCGGCAGGGTGACACTCATGGCGACCAGCCCCTGATCGGCGGGTTCCGAGCGAGGTCGCAAAGCCCTGCGATACAGCTCCTGCACCGATTCGTCGGCGGTAATCTGCTCGACCACGTAGTCCACCCCGTCGGACTCACCTTCGCGATATGCACCTTCAACCAATCCGCCCGTGAAATGAAGTGTGCCACCGGCCGGGGGGATGACGAACTCGAGCGCTCCGGGCGCATTGAGCAGCACCACTTTGCGATCACCCAGGTCGAGGGGCGCACAGTGGGAACCGGTGGCGGCGACGGGCAGGAGCGAGAATCCCGGGAACTGAATGGCCTCAAAAGGGCCGTCATTAATGCGAATGTCGGCCAGATAACTCCAATCCCACGCTCCGTCGTTGTTGGGACCATACCCGGTGGTCAGGTAAAGCATAGACCCGGGTGGGATAATGGCGGGCAGGGGAGCCCGGACACGGTGCCGACCGCGATCCGTCGGGACATTGCGCGGGTTGAGGTCGCGCCGAAAAAGCACCTGGTTGGCGCCGCCTGGAGGAGCAAACTCGACCTGGAAGGTCACGCCGTCTGTGCGGGCGTCACCCTGCCATGACGCGTCATCAAGTCCGAAGGAAAAATCCACCGAGGTCTCGTTGCCATCGAGCCGGAATGCAAAATAGCCCGGCGGATCCACCATGCGGACAAGTTGACCGTTGAAGGTGCGCAGAGGAGCGGTGCTGGGCTTCAGTTCCACGGGTGGCTCCGAGGCGTTGGGGTACTGCAGCCGTTTCTGCAGGCGGTTCAGAAGATCTGGATCGGCGGTCGGTCGCTTGGCGGCGTAAAACTGAATTTGAAACGCGTCGCTGGCCCACAGGTGCTGTTGCGGACTGGTTAGCCGGATGGAGCGGGTGGCCTTGGGCGGTTGTGCCGCATAGAGAGCCAGCAGATCGGTGTTGTTCTCAAGGTAGGGGCTGAGGAGGACCGGGTGTTGCGCCATGGACGGCAGCAGGCGCAGAAATTCGTCGCGGTGGAGCGATTTCCCTTCGAAATGAACATAGAGCAGCGGCGGTTTGTAGAGGAAGCTGCGCAGCCGGCCGGTTGCCGTGAGCGGCAGCTCAAATGACGCCAACAGCATCTCGTCAGCCGGGACGACAGGCAGGGGCAGCTCCGCATCGAGGGTCAAGGGCTGACGGCCCAGGGGGCGCAGGGTTGCCGCAGGGGATTGGGCGTCGCGTTGCAGCAGCACCATGCCTCGCTCGGCTACGGCCGGCCGGTATTTTTCCAGCAGCGCCAGCAGGGTCAGTGAGTCGTCCTGGGGAATGAATCTTTCGTCGATCGATCCAATGTCCGCGAGATAGTGGCGCGGTGCCGTCACTGCATCCGCGAGATGGGCGGCGTTGGCTTCCTGTAACCAGGGTGTAAATACATTGAAGGCGCCGCCGCCCATCGGGCGCGGTCGGTAATTCAGCCGGTTCAGCAGGAGAAAACCATGGTGGGAGCCGTAAAAATCGATCGAGTCAGTGCCGACGTGTTCGGATATGCGGGGCAGGGAGAACTCCTGGCGCGCAGCCGTCAGCGACTCATCCAACGCGTGCTTTTGGGCGCCGATGTCAGCCAGATAGCGCACGTGTTCGAACGGCTTGCTGAGCATAGTGGACAATTCCCAGCGCCAGATCGCCACGGTGTTGGCGCCCGTGCCGATGGCACTGATTCCGATAACTCCGATCGGGCAGGCAAACGTCAGGTGGCGGCTCCACCGGCCCCATGCGTCTGTGCCGAAAGGGATCCGGGACCGCAGCCCCAACAGGATGATCGCCGCAATGCTGATATAGCGAAAAAAGATCAGCATGTGTCCGTCCGCCCTGACGAAACCGTGTTTCCAGCTGACGAAGCCGAACGCCCCGAGAAGAATTAGCGCGGCTGCGGTCCGTGTATCCTTCAGGGCCAGTCCAAGGCCGATAACCGTGCCCAGGCCCAGCAGTCCCAGACTGAGCGCGCCGGCGAGAAATGGGAAAAGCTCCTCCTGGAGTCCCATGGTTTCATTATAGCCGCGTGAAAGCTCCAGCAGCGCGAAGAAGAAACGCGGCAGGTGGTTCAATTCCTGCCCGCACAGCCGCCAGAGCAGGAGGAGACAGACGAAAAACAGTGCCGGTATCCCCAGCAGCACTCGCCGGTCCCGGCGCCAGGCGGACTCGAGGGCAAGCACCACCACGGTCAGCACCGCAAAGAAGAACTGAGTTCCCTTCAGCAGGGCGAGAAATGCAAGGAATCCGGTGGCCAGGGCGGCACCAAGCAATTCGGTCGGACGCTCCTTGCGCGCGAGCACGAGAAACAATCCACACAGAAGGATCGACAGATCGAAGGCCGCGTCATCGATGTTCGCGGTCAGCAGCACCACGCCGGCGAGCCAGAGGATTCGTCCCGCGCGGTGGGGCAGCTGCTGCGTGAACCACACCACAAGTACGCCAAACCCCACCAGCTTGATGGCCTCGAGCACGATGCGGGTCCAGAAAAGGTATCCGCCGTAATAGTCGCCGTACAGGATGAAGCCCAAGGGGCCCACCATCGGCAGCACCTCGTCCCCAAACTGCGCGCCTTGAGCGGTGAAATACGCGTAGGAAACGTAGTTCGAGACATCCAACGTGGGGTCGAGTGGGCGAGTGGCCGGCGTGAACAGGTATACCGCCAGTCCCCCAACCACCGCCAATTGCCAGAGCCAGCGCCACAGGGTCGGGTGGCGTGATACGACGGGTAGGGTCATGGGACAGCGGGCTCGATGAAGGCGATTTCCTGCCAGTAGACCCAGTCAAAGGCCAAGTCAAAGGTCGGGCCCGGATCGGTGAACAGCCGCACCAAGCCTGGCCCCGCGGGCAGGGCGATGTCGAAAGATTGCGCGGCACGGTGGGCCGCATCGGTGACCGGTTCGAGGAATTGCTCCATCAACGTGGCGGAGCGCCCGTCGGGTCCTATCCACTGTATACGGAAGGCCACGCCATCCGATCCTTCGGTGGCATTGAGCGCCGACTCAAAGAACCCGTAGCGGCCCGTGAGCCGACCTGCTCCGGAAGTGACGCGAAATTCCAGCATGCTCGGCGGGTGGACCGCCACCACCGGCTGGTCGTGCTCCATCAGTTCCGCGAGCTGGTAGAACGCTTCGTAGCGCGACGGGGCCTGGGAAAAGCTGCGGAACAATGTATCCGAAGCCAGGTTACTGATATCCGGGTTACGCGTGAACGCGGGCAGGCGATGGAATCGCACCGTGAACGTGCTGGGGAACCCGGCAGGAGCGTCATCATCAGGTCCCGTGAGGGTAAACTTGGTCAGGCGCAGGGGCGCTGCTTCCGTCTGGAAATTCAGGAGGTCAAAATTGGACAGCAGGTGGGGGGAAACCAGGAACCCGGCGCGACCGGCATCGGGCAGATATCGATACCGCATCTGGAAGCCGGTCGAGTCGGTGGTCTGCACGTAGAGTGCGGTCGGCGGCAGCACGGTGGAGCGCAGGCGGCCCCACCAGGTCGCCGGCAGATCGATCTCACACCATATCGGCTGAAGCGGTGATGCCGCCGGCACCGCGATCTCCTGTCCCCAGGTCACGGTTTTTTCCTCAAGCAGTTCCGGGTGAGCCGGCGTCGTGGTGGTATCGGCTGCCTGGGTCCAAACGAGAAAGCGACGGAATTGGCCGATCAATCGATAGTGCTGATAGACTTCCCGGGCGGCGAGAGCATCATTCAAGGCCGGCAGGCGGTCGCCGATGGTCTGCAGTTTTTGCAGCACGAATTCGGGTGGGTTGGTTTGATACCATTCCGCATTCCTGATCGCAAGATCACGGGTGGTCGCCCGGTAGCTCTGGAATACCGGTCGCGGGGTCCAGTGCAGACGGTTCAAGCGTGCGTAGGCCGTTTCATTGCCGAGCACGTCAATTGCGGCCGGGCCTACGATCGGCGGGATCTCCGGCAGCGAATAGGCTTCCTTGGCGTGTTCATATAGCCCGTCGTACTCTCCCGGCCATCGACCGCGGGTGGTCAGGCGGTCCTTGGTGGGTATTACCCGGGCGTTCCAGCGGAGCAGCAACTGGGAGGATCCGGCCGGAGATGACATGAACATGCCGATGGCGGCCAGGAGTGCCCCGATCGCGGGGGCGCGGCGCCACCATTGATTTGCGGGGACATCGGACATCCACGTGTACACGCTCCCGGACAAGATGACACAAAGCCCGAGTTGGAACATGAAGTGATCCAGCAAGGGGGTGTCGGCCTGCAGCAGGCCCTGCTTCCAGATGAGAAATCCCATGCCGCAGGCGGCTCCGCCCAGCGCCGCCGCCTGCAGCCGGTCCCGATGGCCCACGACCGACCGCACGACCGTCGCGCTCATCAGCAGCGCGAGGGTCAGGCCGATCCCCAACAACGCCGGCGCAATCGGCTCGGCCGCAACCTGATTGGAATTCTGTCGCAGATCCCACGCCCCGGCGATGTAGGCCGGAAGCGCGGCGAGTGCTTGGCCGCAGATGATCCAGCCGGCCAGAAAGGTTACGAGGGTGCTCGAAGCCAGGATGACGGTATTGCGCCGGTGAGGGCTGCGCCAACCGAGCAGGAGTACCCACCCCAGCCAACCTACGGCGAAGAGGAGGTGGGTGAATTTTCCCAACGCGACCACGCCGAGCCCGATACCCGTCACCACGGACCAAGCCGGGGATTGGGCCAGACCTCGCCGACAATAGGCGTCCACGGCCAGCATCAGCATGACCACGGTCAAGAATTCCGGATAAGGTGCTGCGATGAGGATGAAAAACGCGATGCAGGCCCCGCGTTTGAACTCGCTCCAGCGCCGGCTGAACCACCATACGCCGAAGGCGAAAAGTGCCGACTGGGTGATTTGCCACCACCAATGCTGGTGGCCGAAGTCTCCGGTGTCGGTGGGCGAAAACCAAATGCCCAGGGGACCCCGGTCCAATAGGATATCCCGGCCCAACTGCAGCTCGCCCGCGGCGACCGCGCCCATGGCCTGGTGCCAGGATCCCACCGGATCCGTGCTCGATGGACGAGGAAAGGAAATGAAGCTCACGAACAGAATGAGCCCTAGACAGATTTCACCGAGCCATCGGGGTATCCGGCGGCCGCCGCGCTCGACCACAGGTGGGACAGGTGAGGAATCTTCGACGGTGGCGATCACGGTTTAAACTGGAGTTCGGACCAATAGGCCCAGTCAAACGCGGGGTTGCCGGCGGGTCCTGGGTCGGTGCGCAGAATGAGCTCACCGCTTTCCCCGGGCAACGCGACGGCCAAAGCCTGGCTTCCCTGATCAGCGGTGTGTGCGAGCGGTTCAAGCAGCCGTTCCCAGAGGACAGTTTGTTCTCCCGTAGGACCGATCCATTCGACCGTGAAACGGACGCCATCCGTCTGGCCTTCGCCGGAGTAGGCACCTTCAAAGATGCCAAAGCTACCGGTCAGTTGGGTGACCGTGCCATCGTTGTCAAAGTGCAGGGCACTGGGTGCGTGCACCAGGTAGCGATCGGGAAAATCGCCGATCACTGGCATGGTCCCGATGTCCGATTCGATCCGTTGCGGCTCGCGGCTCAGCGCACGAAACTGGAGTTCCGGAGGCGGCGGTCGCGGCGTGTCTGGCCGCGGAATCGGTGGGTAGGCGTAAAATCTTACCCGGATCACGGGCCGGTAGTATTTCTCCATGCCCGGATCCAACTCGATGGCGAAACGCATCAAGCGCGGCGCAAGCTGGCCATTCCAGTAATTGATGATGTTTTCCTCGTTTGAAATGTAGGGGTAGGTGAGGAAACCCGCCGCGGCCATGGTTGGGGGCAGGAGAAATCGCCGTTGGTCAAACCCGCCGTCGTCCGTGGCGGCGTAGACGGGCGGCGGTTTGTAGAGAAACGCCCGCAGCCTGCCGAGCACGGAGCGGTCAATCTGCACCTCACAGTAAATCACTGCGTCATCGCGCATCGGGGTGCTGATCACTTCACCGAAACGGACGGTCTGCTCGGTGATGAGGACACGCTGGTCCAGGTGGGGTTCGGGATCCGGGCGGCGGGTCCAGAAAACGAACCCCTTTTCCTCCAATGCATAATCGTAGTGGTGATACAGATACCTCCGGGTGGGGGCGTCATCCAGCGTGGGCAGCCGATCGTCGATGGTTTGCTCGCGGCTCATCACCAGGGCGGGGGCCCGCGCCGGGTCGGCGTAGAAGGCCCGATTCAGCTCCGCGAGACGCGGCGTCATCGCCGCATAACTCTGCAGGGTGGGCCGCGGACGGTAGTTGATGCGGTTGACGATGGCGAAGCCGATATCGTGACCGAGGAAATCAATGCGCCGGCCATCCTCACCCAACACCTGCAGCGAGCGTAGACTCATGGCTTTTTGCATGGCCTCGTAGCGCGTGGACATCGTGTCGGATACGTCGCCTAGGTGGGCCAGATCGCTCAGATTTCTCACGTAGCGCTGGTTGATCTCGGCGGCCGAGTAGGCCACGGTCGGAGAGGACACGCGCGCGATGGCCATTACACTTACCACCGCGATGGCCGTGGCGAGCACCGCCCTGGTTGTGCGCAGGCGCGCGCCGGCCGGGAAAAGTTCGCCGTGCAGCGCGCAGAACAGCAGACAGTAGAAGAAGTGGGCCAGCACATGGCCGTCCGCCCGCACGAAGCCGTGTTTCCAGTTTAGAAACCCGCCTGCGCCCGCAATCGCCCAAGCGGCCCAGGCGACAGGTTGGGTGAAGTTTCGCCAGAGGTGCAGGGAGAGGTAGGCCACCAGCAGTATTCCCGTCGCCACACCGTAACGGAAAAGCTCGGGCGTTTCCTGCAATCCCATTGCGTCGACATACCCGCGGCTGATGTCGAGTGAGTTGGCCATGAAGGCGGGCAGGTTCGCGGGGTTCTGTCCACAGAGCAGCCACCCGCCAAGAAAGGTGATGGCAAAACTTCCGACAGCCCAGGCGGCGGTTCGCCAACGCCCGGTGCTCACATGAGCCGCCGCCACGCAGGTCAACGCCACCCCCGCATAGAGCAGGTTCGTGAACTTCACCAACGCCATGATGCCGATCAGGCACGCAAGAGCCCCCACGAAAGCCGGTCGTGGGTTCGGTTTCCCGCGCAGCAGCAGCACAGACCAAATCAGGATCAGTATGATTTGGAATACATCGCTGAAGCCGACGGCCAGGCCCAGGAGGAACCAGAGATACATGAGCAGCCGAAGGCCGCGTAGCGCGATACCGGCATAGACGAGGCTCAGGGCAATAGGCAGGTTCAACCCAAGTTGCCACAGCAGATGAGCCGGAAAGTGGCTCCCGGTGCCCATCGCGGCGGACAGGTAGCCGAGCGGCCCATAGGTGAAGACAAGGTCGGTCCCAAACTGCAGATCGGTGCCCGCGGCGTAGTTCAGGGCCAGCTTCCAAGAAGGGTCGAGCTCCAGCGCGGGCAGCAAGGGAAAGTTGATCAGCCCCACCCAGACGATGACGGTTAGCGTTATCCAGGTCGCCCGACTGCGTGGTGCCCCGGGCGCAGCATCGGTCAAAATGGAGGGATTTCGATGCGGTGCCATTATTCGATTACTACATCGGCCCAATACACCCAGTCGAAGGAGATATCGCCCGCGGCACCCTCGCGCGTGACCAGCGTGACCTGGCCGCGGCCCGGTGGCAGGGATAGGTCAAAAGTCTGGTCGGCGCGCTCAGCCGGCGTGTGCAACGGATCAAGGGAGCGGTTGAGCAGTTCGGTCGTGTTGCCGTCAGCGTCCGTCCACTCGACGACGAATTGTGCTCCGTCGGTTTTGCCGTCACCGGTGAAGGCTCCGGCAAAGAACCCGTAGTGCCCGCGTAGGCGCGTGGACTGTTCACCAAGATCAAACCGCAGGCGGCTGGGGGGATGGGCAAAGAGCCGATTATGATTGTCCTCCACGATGATGCTGGGTTCATAAACCGCCTCGATCGCGTCGGGGGCATGGGAGAAACCCGCAAAGCCGCCGACCGATCCCGCGGCGGCGTCGTCTGGAAAGGCACGGGGGTAGGGCGCCATGCGGTAAAACCGCACGGTGATCTGGTCATCAAACCAAGACTGCCCCCCTTCCGGCAGCCGGAGGGAGAATGACTCAAGGCGAGGCACCGCGCCGCCATGCTGGTAACGCAACACATGTTGATTGCTGGTCAAGTGGGGAGAGGTGGGGAAACCTGCCCCGGCCATGGTGATGGGCAGACGGTATTCCACCCGGAGCCCCCCATCCGTCTGTGAATCCAGCGTCACCAACGGGAGTTTGTAGAGCAGGGATTGTGCTGCGCCGAGAAGGGACGGCCGGATCTCCAGTTCGCACCAGACCGCACTCTCGCCGGCGTCCGGTGCGGTGATCGTCTCGTTCCAGCCAACCATAATTTCCTCCAGCAGTTCAGTCGTTTCCAGCGCGGGGTCGCGCGACTCGGTTCGGGCGAACCGCAGAAAACCGTCCTCGAAGGCTTCAAATCGGTAGTGACGAAACATCTCCCGTATTGAAAGCGAATCATCGAGGGAGGGGAGTCGGTTGTCGATGGTTTCGACCTTGTAGAGGAGCAGGTCAGGCCCGGCGGCGGAGGCGAGGTGCTGCTGATTGAGCCGCATCAGGCCCGCCGTCATGGCCGCGTAGCTCTGCAGGGTTGGTCGCGGCGTGTAGTTGAGGTCGTTCAGGATGAGGGTGGCCTGGTCGTGGCCTAGGAGGTCGACCGTAGAATCACCGACTTTTTCCCGCAGTATTTCCAAGCGGTGCGCTGCCTTGCGCCGCTGGAGTTCGGCGACGAGCCCGTCACGGTAGCCTGGCAGATCTACCCAGGCGCTGAAATTGTTCACGATGCGGGCGTTGACGGTGCTCGGGCCTTCGAGCAGAGCCGCGGGATTTTGCAGACAAATCCCGAGGAAGGCCGTGCTGCCGGCCAGGGTCACCGCGGCCGTCGACCGGCGGCGGTGACCGGATCCTGGCAGCAGGGCGGGGTAACTAACGGCTAGAAAGAGGCAGACGGTAAAATGGGTCATCACGTGTGCGTCAGCACGCACAAAGCCGTGCTTCCAGCCGATGAACGAGCAGGCCGCGGCGATCAGTACCGCGGCGAGGGCCCGGGGGCGGTCGATCGCAGTGATCACGTGAAAGGCGTAAAATGCCGCAATAGCGACCAGTGCCAGAATTCCGCACCACCAGACAGACGGTGCCGCGTCGAGGAACATACTGGCCACATAGCCCGAGCTGAGTTCGAACGAGCGGACCACGTATGATGGCAGATTGTCGGGCGACTGTCCGGCGAGGACCCAGCCGCCGAGAAAAGTGAGCAGGAAACTGGTGACGGCGCAGGCGAGTGCCCGCCATCGGCCGGCCCAGGCCATCCATGCTGCTGCGGTGGTGACCGCGCCGCTGGCCAGCAGCAGATTGGGGAATTTTATCAGCGCCAGCACGCCGGCAAAGCCGGCGCTGACTGCCAAAAGCCCGGGCCGCTTGAGTCGCTTCTCCGTGAGCAGGTCGCATCCCAGCATCAAGATGATCAAAAGATGCAATGTATCCCGCAGGCTGGCAGCCAGCAGGATGAAAAACAGAAAGTAGTAAACTTGGCGGACGCCGGCCAGCCGGCGTCCGAAAACGTAGACCACGAGAGCGATGCCCAGATTTCCGAACACTTCGCCGATGAGGATCGCGACGTGGTTGAGGCCGAGGTCCGCAGGGTGCAGCAGGTAACCCAGTGGGCCGAAGGTGAAGATGATATCCGGACCGAGTTGCCAGCCATCGTGGGCGGCCAGCTGGAGAATGAGCTTCCAGGAAGAATCGAGCCCGATATCCGCGGCGGAAGGTCCGCTCATGAGGCTCCCCCACAATCCCAGAAAGAGCAATCCGCGGCCGATCGCAGCGTGCACACGGTTGACGGCCGGAGCGGTGGGGCGCGGCTTGGCTTCGCTCATGCGGGGATCACCAACTGGACTCCCAGCGGTCGCCGCGACCCGAGAGGCGGTGGGGCTGGTTGCGCCGGGTGTTGCCGTCGTAGTCGAGCACGGCCTCGCGGGCGAGGTCGGCGTGTTGCGGCAGGATCTGCGCGAGATCGTAGCCGCGATAAACCTTGGAATAGGCCATGCCGGTGGTGCTGGTGCCGTGGAGCAGTTTGTCGAGGCAGGCCTTCATGATCTTGGCGAACACGATGGGGTCCCCTGGAGGGACGAGATAGGCTTCCGCCTTGTCCGTCACCATTTCCGGAATGCCGTGCACATTGGTGCTGACAATCGGGGTCTCGAAAGCCATCGCTTCGAGCAGCACACGCGGAAACGATTCCTCAAAAGAGGTGCACACAAACATGTTCGCCGCGCGGAAGTATTCGTAGACCCGGTCCGTTTCCTCGACGATATCGACTATCTCGGTAAGTCCCAACAGGTCGATGTCGGCCTTGAGTGAATCCTGGAATTCACCGGCCCGGCCTCCAACGATCACGAAGCGGAAGGAACCGGTCCCGGCAAAGCGGTGCATGAAGTACTGCACCGCCCGGAGAAACACGTGTTGGCCCTTGCGTTCGCAAACGGTCCCGATGTTGGCGATGACCTGTTCATCGGCCCCATAGCCGAGTTTTGCGCGTGCGACATGGCGCGGCGTGGCGGCTTTGAGCTGTTCAATGCGGGGCAGATCAATCCAGGACGAGACGTAGCGAAAATTGTCGTGGTCGTTCAGCTCCTCGTAGTAGGCCCGAGTGGACTTGCAGAGAAAACAGACGCGGGTGGCCAGGCGAAAGGCTTCGCGCACCACCCCGAAACGATCCTTCGGCAGCATGGTGCTGAAGAAACGCTTCAGACTCGCACTCTCGTGGATATAGAACAGCGAGGCCTTGCCCACGGCGTTGGCGAGATGCACTCCCCACCAGCAGGCGACGGTGTTGGCGACGAAGGCGTCGACCGGTTCGAGATCGATTTCCTGAGCAAGGCGGTGGCGCATCACCTCGAGCTGCTCCCTGAACTCGGTGTCGTTGCGGGCGCCGTGCAGGGGATGCCGGTCGATCAGGATGATCCGCGAGCCCATCGCCTCATACGCATCCCGCAGCGGGCCGTCTTCCGCCGACACGACGTCAACCCGGAAGCCCTCGATCTGAACCAAAAACTTAATGTATTCGAAAAAGAACAGCGGCGCGCCTTCGAAGTTAAGGTTATGGGTTGTCACCACGAGATGCAGTTTTCCCAGCCGCTTGGGGTGAGCGTAGCGGTAAGGGTCGATTTCCACGTGGCGCCCGGTCAGCTTCAGATGGCGTGACCAGTAGGGGTCCTTGAACCCACGGTAGCGGCGGGCGAAGGCGATGTGCTCCTCGGGGTAGTAGGCGGTGCCGCGCGATGCGCTGCCCCAGTGCCAGAGCTCAGCCTGCGGGGTGTAGACGGTGCGATGGCCCGCCGCCTCGAGGCGGAGACAGTAGTCGACGTCGTTGTAGCAGACGCCCAGCTCATTGGCATCGAATCCGTTGAACTCGCGGTAGAGCTCGGTGCGGGTCATCAGGCAGGCCCCGGTGACGGCCGAGCAATTTCGCGCGAGGCGGAGCAGCCCGTCAGGTGCGTTTTCGTTGGGCCCGAGGCCGGCGAACGGCACGTCGGCGAGACCGAAATGAGGCCCGACCACCACGCCTGCATGGTTGATGTGATTATTGGCGTAGAGCAGCCGCGCGCCGACGACACCCACGTCCGGGATCGAGAACCAGCCGGCCATTTCCTCGATCCAACCCGGCTTGAGCGCATCAACATCGTTGTTCAGATGCAGCACCAGGGGGGTGTCGATGTAGGGCAGCGCGGCGTTGACCAGTCGCGAGTAATTGAAGGGCTTAAGGGGATCCACCTCGGGCTGCACCACGCGGCAGCTGAAATCACGGCGGGAGGCGAGGCAGCGCAGGAAGCGCACGGCTTTCTCCTCCCGCGAAAAGTCGTCCACGATAATGAGTTTCACGTGCTCCCAGTTGACGGTCTGCAGCAGGGCCTCGATGCACCGCTCCAGCAGGTCGGAATGGTCACGGGTCGGGATGACGATCGTAACCGGATGCTGCGCGAGGAAACTCGGCTGCCAGTAGATCTGATGCACCGGCAGTCCGGCTTCGGCGGCGAAAGGCGGCTGAAACGGTTGTCCTGGCAACTGGCGGCGCGCAAGGGCGGAGGCGAGGGCGGCCTTGCGGAGCTCGATCGGTTCGGAACCGGATTCGTGGCGCGGTTCAACCCGGCCCCGGTGGTAAACCGGCACGCCGACGTGACGGGTCCGGCGCGGGACGACGATCTCGGCGAGGCGCAGGGTGAGTGCGTGGAGGGCGATGCGGTGGAATTCCGCCTCAAAGCCGCCGGTGGCCTCGAAGACCCCGCGGCGCATCGCGACACATTCGCCGGGATAGGTGCCGGACAACACCAGCTCGGGGCTCCACTTCACCTTGAAGATCGGGTCATGGCGGCGACCGTTGTCGTCCATGTGGTCCTCGTCGGCCACGACCACGTCGCAATCCCCCTCCGCGGCCTCGGCGATCAGGATCAATGCCTCGGGGGCAAGTCGGGCGGTCGCAGTGGGGAACATCAGCCAATCGCCGCAGGCCGCCCCCACGGCGTGATTGAGGGCATCGGCGAAATTCTGGTCCGGCTGCGCGTGGGCAAAGGCGATCCGGTCGTCGGCGGCGCGCAGGCCCAGAATGGCTTTGGTCAGTGAGGGGTCCGCCTCGGCCCGGATGACGAAGAGCAGCTCCCAACCACCGTAAAGCTGGTCGCGCAGCGATTGGGCCAGGCGCTGGCACAGCCCGACGCCCGCCTCGCGGGTGTCGACCAGCAGACTGAACGTGGGTCCGCCGGCCTGCCGTAGCGCGGCCCCCTGCTGCTGCATTTCCGCGCGCAGGCGGGGGCGCAGTTGATGATGTGCCAGCCAGGAATCGTATAGGCTCCGCTGCTGCCAGTCATACCACGGCAACGGGTCCTGTGATTCCTCGGCGTAGAGTCGCTGCATGCGGCGTGATTCGCGCCAGAAGTGCAGCCCGCCGGGGGCGACATTGAGCTTCTGGCAGCCGGCGATGATGGCCTCCCGCACATTGCGGAAGTGGCCCGCGTCGAAAGGCGGCAACCGGGTTTCCTTTTCGTAGCAGCTCCACTGGTACACTCGTTTGGCAAAGACCAGTTGCCGGGTACCGTCCTCATATTCGGCGAACACCTTCAGCGGGATCGGATTCGCGGCGATGAAGTTGATGTCGATGATTCCCTTGAACCGGGAGTGCCGCGCCTGGGGAAACTGCGGGTACTTGCGCCCCACGTCCTCGCGCTCGATGCCGTGCACCAGCACGTTGTAGTTCACGCCATCGGTGGTCGCGAGCAGCCGCTTGATCGGCCGCTCCTCATCGAACGCCCAGCCCAGCACGAAGAGCTTGTTGTATTGGGTGTGGGCGATGAGCTTGGGCTGCTCGAACCGGCCGTGGAGGGGTTTCTGAGGCAGCACGTCGACGCACGTGATGGCGTAGTCTCGGACGAGCCGCCGGGCGTGGTCCGCCAGCGGCGCTCCGGGGTTGAGCATCGGCTGCTTGAGCAGATTCAGGTAGAGGAGCTCAATCAGGTCGGGACGGATGCGCGGGGTCGGGCGCACGCATTCGCCTTTGCCGGCGACGTTGATCGATACCCGCCAGAACTCGGCCCACTCGTTGTGCCGGTTCATGATCTCCAGCCGGATTACCTTCGCCCCGGCCCACGGTTCCAGCCGGAAGGCGAAACCCGGCGCCCGGCCGCGCGTCCAGCCGGGATAAGCCGCCTCGATATCCGGCCGGGGCATGCCCATCAGGCCGGTGAACGGCACGTCGTCGACGAACGCCCGCATGTCCGTGTAGACGGTGTCGTTCTTGGCGATGAACCAGCCGATGATCCAAAAATGATCGGGCGTCCGGTTCCAGTCGGTCGGTTGTTCGATATGGAAGAGATACGACTCGTTTTCGTTCATCGCGAAAGTGGGAAGCCACGGTAGCCACCCGCGGCATCAAGGAAAGCCCCGGATGGAAGCGGGACCGGTGCGGTGTGCGGGATCATGGCTCGAAACAGGGCCGCGGCCAAGATGACCGTCCCTTGGTGGGGAGCTCGGCTGAAAGGCAAATGAGGAGCCACTCCGGCGTCGGCCCGTCGGGCGAGGCCGGCGGCAATGCCACCGTGGGCGATGGGGGGACCCCAATCCTCGTCACGGACCACGGGGGCGGCTAGGGCGGGGTGCAGCATGGGTTCAGCCAAAATAGGCTTCGCGGGCCATGGCCAGATGGGCGGGCAGCGACACTCGCGCGTCGTAGAAGCGGGACATCCGGGTGAAAGCGCGCGACACCATCAGGTCGTCGCCCGCAAAATACTGGTCGAGACAGGTCTTGAGCGTGGCGGCGAGCACGTGGTGGTCGCCGGCCTTGATCAGATGCGCCTCGTCGTTGGCGATGAGCATTTCCGGGATGCCGTTCACGTCGGTGCTCACGATGGGCAGCCGGAAGGAAGCCGACTCCAACAGTACGCGTGGAAACGATTCCTCGAACGAGGTGCACACGAAGATGTCCGCCAGCCGATACCAGTCGTAGATGTTGAGAGTTTCGCCGAACAGACGGGTACAGCCCTCGATGCCCATGAGCTCGATATCCTGTTCGACCGACTCGAGGTAGAGCCCTTCGCGGGCGCCCACCATGAGGAATTCCACCTTGCCCTTCGCCGCCAGCTCCGGCCCGTGCGACTTGAGCAGCTGGTCGATGGCGCGCACGAAGACGTGCTGGCCCTTGCGTTGGCAGACGGAGCCGATGTTGACCACCAGCACCGCCGCCGGATCGAGGCCATATTTGCGGCGCAGGTCCGCCTTCGGGTGGTCGGCGGCGAAGCGCTCGATGCGCTCAATGTCGACCCAGCTGTTCAGCAGCCGGAAGTTGTCGCGGAGGTTCAGATCGGCGAAGAAGTCCCACGTGGCCTTGGCGGTAAAGACCACCCGGGCGGCGTCGCTGATGGCCTGCTCGACCAGCGGGATCACATCCGGCGCGGCGAGGTTGTGCTCGGAAAAGAAGCGCCGGGGGGAATTGCTTTCGTGGACGTAGAGTTCGACCGGCTTATCGAGGCAGCGGCCCAGCGGGACCAGCCAGTAGGTCAGCATGGTGTTGCCGACGATCAGGTCGATGTCCGCCCAGTTCAGCCGTGCGGCCAGGGTCTTGACCTCGCGGTTGAACGCCGCCGCGTCCGGTGCCTGGCGCACGCGGTCGGCGTCGATCAGCTCGACCGACATACCCGCCTGGATGAATTTCTCCCGCAGCGGCCCGTCGGCTGGCGAGAACACCCGCACCGACCAGCCGGACTGCGCGGCGAGATAGCGGGCATATTCAAAAATGAACAACGGTGCGCCCTCAATGTTCAGGTTGTGCGTGACCACGGCCACGCGCAGGCCGAGCGCGCGACTGGAGTAGCGATAATCGTAGGCGTCGACTTTGAAGGTGGTGCCGGTGAAGGCGACCGATGCGCTGATGTGGGGATCGCGCAGCGCGGGATACCGCTGGACGAAGGCGAGATGCTCGCGTTCGGTGTAGGTGATGCCGCGTGAGGCGGAGCCGAGGTGGACCAGCGTGGCCTGGGGCGAATAAACGGTGCGGTGCCCGGCGGCGGCGGCGCGCAGGCAGTAGTCGACGTCGTTGTAGGCGACCTTGAAGTCCGTCTCGTCGAAGCCGCCAAGCTCGGCATAGAGGTCCCGTCGCGTCATCAGGCAGGCCCCGGTGACGGCGATGGTGTTGCGCGCCGCGTGGGGCAGGAACAGGTAACCGAAGTCGTCCTTCGGCTCGCCGACGAAGATGTCGTGGGCGAGTCCCCCTTCGGGTGCGACCCAGATGCCCGCGTGGTTGAGCGTCTCGTCGCGGTGGATGAGTCGGGCACCGACAATCCCGACACCGTCGACGGTCAACCATCCGACCATATCTTCCAACCACCCTGGTTCGAGCGCTTCGATATCGTTGTTCAGGTGAAGCACCAGCGGGGTTTCCGCGGCGGCGGTGCCGGCATTGACCAGGCGGGAGTAGTTGAAGATGCCGTCGGCGGCGGGGGCGTGCAGGACGCGCCAGGGACGATCAGTCCGCTGTTCGATCGTCCGCAACAGGGTCAGGGCTTCCCCATCGCTTGAGCCATCATCCACCACGATGACGCAAACGTGGGTCCAATCGACGGTGCGCTCAAGGGACTCCAGGCAGGCGGCCAGCAGGTTGGCCCGGTCACGCGTGGGGATGACAATTGTGACGGGATTTTCCTTCAACAGCTGCGGATCCCATTTGAGCTGATGCAGGCAGAGGGCGTGGGATCTGAGATGCTCGGGAAGAAAGACCTCGGCGCGCAAGCCGCGGCGTTGAACGGCTTCCTCGATCGCATGACGGGCGGCTCCGAACAGGTATCCCTTCTGGTCGCCGCGTTGTGCCGTACTTTCCTCGTGGGCCCGCCAGTGGTAGCACACGAATGGCACGTGCAGGATGTTCTCATGGGCGATCTGCTCGACGCAGCGCAGAATCAGGTCGATGTCTTGGGCGCCCTCTAGGCCCACACGCAGTCCGCCCACCGCCTCCACGATGGCCCGACGGATCGTGCGCAGATGGTGGGTGTAGTTGTGGGTGATCGCCATCTCCGGGTTCCAGTCACCTTTGAACTGGGGATCATAGTGTCGGCCGGCGGCGTCTATCTTATCCTCATCGGTATAAAGGAAGTCGGCTGCCGGTTGGGCTACAATGGCCTCCGCCACATGCAGCAGGGCGTCGGCCGGCAGAAGGTCGTCATGATCAAGGAACGACACATAATCACCGCTCGCCAGCGCCAGGGCTGAGTTGGTGGCAGCGGAAATATGACCGTTGGACTCACGGATTGTGAACTTGATGCGGGCATCAGCCGCGGCCGCGGCGGCCAGTTTTTTGGCGACGTGCGGCTGCGGTGAATGATCGTCGGCGAAGCAAAGTTCCCACTTGGGATAGACCTGGGCCTGCACGCTTGCGATCAGTTCATCGAGAAAACGGGCGGGGGTGTTGTAGGTCGGGACCACAATGCTGAACAACGGACCGGTCGAGGCGATCCTCTGGGCCTCTGCACTGAGAAAACTGCGCAGTCGCGGGGTCATCCGGTTATGATGAGCCCATAAGTCATAGGGAGCCTTTTTCGTCCACGAGGTGGGTTGGTCGGCGGCCCCGGCAGGCTTCCGGATCATCTTCCGGGCGAGCTCCGACCGGGTTCTGCGCACCGCCTGTCCCAGTTCCGACCAGCTTTCCACCGCGTAGCCACCTCGCAGGATGCCGCGCAGAAAGGCGGTCAAGACTCGGGCGAATTTCCAAGAGCTGTAGATCGGAATCGGTCCGGTATTCTCGTTGATCTTGTTGAGATAAAGCCGCTTCGAACGCAGCAGTTGGCGCGGGCTGTCCGGATATTCGACCCAAATCTTAAGGCAGGCCGGGCTGTGGCTTTCCGGCCGGACATCCACGAGTCCATAGAACGCGGATTTGAGCGCCTGCGGCCAGTCGGGGTTGTGCGCAAGCACGTCCTCGCGCTCTTTGCCCCAGATGAGCCGGTTTTCCATGACGCACCCGATAGTGCCTGCGAGCTTGGAGATCGTACGGTCCTTGGAGAAAGTCCAACCGCTGACCCGGAATTTCTCGTAGTGCGCGTTGACCCAGAAATCCGGCAGGTCGAGGAACCCGATCAGGTCGTTTTCCGGCAGCATCGGCGTAAAGGCCGTGGTGACCTCGCCGAGCACGTGGTCCACTTCCGCACGCAGACGAGCGCTGCTCTCGTAGTGAAAGTGGCGGTATAGATAATACAGACTTTCCTCCAGCACCTCCGTACGCAGCAGGGCTTTCGGCATTTTTGCCGGCATGCGGTCGCCGCTGGTCGTGATTTCCGTGCGGAAAAACTCCTCCCATGATTCCCCGTGCCGCAACACTTCCAAGGTCAGCACCTTGGCACCAAGCCAGGGGGCGACCACGACCTTGAAACCCGACCGGAGCGCGGAGACCCGATTGTCAAAATGGGCCTGCAGATCCGGCCGGTCCCAGCCCATAATACCGTAGGTTATCACCCCGTCGAGCCGTGCCCGAATATCGGACAGTTCCTCGTCCGCCTTGGCCACCACCCAGCCGCGAATATCGATCTCGTCGGAATCGATGTGCCAGCTGCGCGGGGTATCGATGAACGATTGGGAAAAGTCGTTTTCGAACATGAAAAAGGTCGATCAAACCGTTTGCGCCGGACCGGTAAAGCCCGCTCTTGCCCGGATCACTCGATGCGCAAGGTCTGCAGGTAGACCCAGTCGTAGGAAATGTTGCGGTTTGGCCCCGGTCGCACGCGCAAGACCAGCTTGCCGGGCGACAGGGGCGGGAAAGTGACCATGAGCTCCTGCGGCCCTCGATCCGCCGGGCGGGTGAAGGGATCGTGCTCGGCCGTCCAGAGGACCTGGGGCGTCACCTCGCCAACGGCGTGGAACTCAAGTTCAATCGCCACCCCGTCGCCGAGGTTGCCGTCCGCGTAGGCGCCGGGCAGAAATCCCCAGGTCATATGGAAAGACGTGGCTCCGGCGGGCGGATTGAAACTGATACGGGTCGGCGCATGGACGTTGAGGGCAGGGGCATTATCGATTATGACAGACGAAAGGCCGAAAGGCACCTCCAGCGCATAGGGTGACGGGGAAAATCCTCCGAACCCTGTCGTGTCCTCCAGCTGGGCAAATTCAAAGTGTTCCCAGTTCAGTCCGAATATCCCCTCGGGGCCGGGGCTCTGCAGCCGAAAGTCTGCACGATCTGCCACGGATACCAGCTCAGCGAGCGAATCGATCCGCTCCCGCGGATAGTAGATGCGGTAGTCCTTGTTGCGTAGCGAGGGTTCCGGGTACATGCCCAAGGCGACCGCGACCGCGCTTTCGTTGGCGACGATGTCGGGTTGGTCGGTGGCCGCGATGAAGGCTCCCAACGTTACCCCGGTCAGACCCGCCACAATCTGGTCTAGGTTCGGTTGCTGGGCCTCCGCCGCGCCGCGCAGCATGATGGCCTTGCGTTCGGCGAAATACGCCAGACTTGGATTCCAATCCCACCCGAAGGTGGCAATGACCTCCTGCTCGTCGGTGGTCTGCTGCAGGATCCGTCCGATGGGGGGGCGCTCCTGCAACGCCGGATTGTTCTGCAAGGTGTAAAGCCCATGGCGGTAACCCCAGCCCTGCACGGTGAGCACGAGCCCGATCGCCAGCCAGCCCGCCCCGCGTGGCGCGCCCGTGCCGTCCATCAGCCGGACGAGTCCCAGTAGTACCCATGCAAGCCCGAACAACCCTGAAGCGTACCAGTAATAATTATGCACCAGGTAGAGGTTGGCGAAGACCAGTGGTCCCCCCAGAAAGCACAGCAGGAGTCCCAGACCCCAGCGCCCGTGTCCCCGTCCCGCCATCAGCCAGGCGACACAGCCGATCAAAAGGGTGCTGCTCATGATCAGATCGGCAGTGATCACCCGGAGCAGCCCCAGCCAGAAACCGGCGTTCCATCGCAGGGAGAGCGTTCCGTAGGTCCAATCGCGTACATTGGCGGAGGTCAGGAACTCGCTGAGCGGATTGGCCGCCTTCACCGCATCACCGTAAGCCACCCAGGCGTAGCCGACGATTATGCCCAAGGCCGGACCGATCATTGCTGGTCCCAGCCGCCTGCATTGTTCACTCCAGGAGAGTGTCCGGTCGTAGTTCCACGCCCGCAGGGTCAGCAAGGCGGCGGGAATCAGGAAGACCGCGTAGGTGGTGATTTTTGCCAAGGCCGCCACCACAGCCAAGGCGACGCAGCGCAGCACGGCCAACCCACGGATGCGACCAGGGGGCAGGAGGCGATCCAGGCTCCAGAGGAACCAGACCGATGCGCAGAGGGCAAAAGACTCGATGGAAATCGAGCGGGAAAAGAACGCGTAAACCGGACTCAGCAGCAGCAGACCGATCAACGCCAACCGTTGGCCCCGGGTGAGGGCCAATCGCGCAGCCAGTAGGTGGATCCCCGGCAGCGCCAGATAGAAAAAGACCAGTGCCACGGCCCTTCCAGTTGGTTCGAGCGGCAGTCCGCCGATCCTACTGAGGGCCGCCACGATCCCTTGGTAGAAGGGGAATTCCAACGGCACGGACCACGATGGCCCGAACAAAGGCAAGGGAGGCGGGAGTGCCCAACCCTCCCGGGCGATCCAATAAGCCGTGAGGGCGGTTTGAGTCTGGCGAAACTCGTGTCCGTCGCGTGGAGGATTTCTAAATCCCGGCAGGACAAGCCACACATGCGCTACGCACGCTAGGACCAAGAGCGCCAAGCCAGCCCGGAAATCAAATCGTTCGTGATGTATCACTCACTGGGATGCAGAACCACTTTTGACCAGTAAGCCCAGTCATAAGCAGTGTTGTGATGCGCTCCGGTCAGGGTGCTCAGGAGCAGTTTCCCGCTTTTACGTCGTGGAAGGCGGATCTGGATTTCAGGCGACCTCCGATTCACAACCGATCTTGAAGGTTCCAAGGAAACCCTTTCGGAGGTAAAGGTCTCACCGTCTGCTCCTTCCAAATCTACCCCAAGCACCATGCCACCCGTTCCGACCGATGTGTCCGCGTAGGCTGCCGGGACAACGCCGAATCGCCAATCCAGGGTGGCGGCGGTAGTCGGCAGGGCAACTTTAACAACCATATCAGTATGAGCGTTTAAGGTCTGCTGAGCGTCGATTGCCAGGGTCGAAAAGACAAAAGGGGGCTAAATAGGGCGAGGGACAGTGGAAAACAGGCCGAGACCGATAACCGCCATGCCTAGTGTGAGTGTCCAGTATTCGGGAGGTTGTGTGATACAGCGATTGTTCGCAGATCGTATTTCTAAGCGATCCAAGTCGGCGCGTTGATATTTTTATCCAACTTTCATGCGATTCCGGTAGGGACCGATGCGAGCCAACAGCCAAGTTTGCCAGGATTGTGTGTACGCAGCCTCGTCATGTATGTGAAAGGCTTAGTTAATTATTAGAGTACGGTTTTTTTAACTAAGCATCATGCTGATGCCTTCCGTGAGGGAAACAGTGGGTTGCCAGTCCAGCGCTTTGCTGAGACGACGATTGTCGAGCAAGCTGGTTTGCACGTCCCATTGATGGGGCGGCTGCTCGATGGTGGCAATGGAGCGGCCCGTGGCCGTGGCAACCATATCAATGACCTCGTTGATGCGGTGAGATTTGCCGTAGGACAGGTTATAGATGCCTTGGGGCCTGGTTTCCACAACGCGTTCCAAGGCCGCTAGCAGGTCGGCGATGTGAAGAAAGTCCTTACGTGCCGTGCCGTCGCCCCAGATATGAAATGGCTGCGAAGTTTGCGCACTTTTGATCAGAAACGGGATAATGCCTTGAGCTTTAAAATAGGGCACCGTGAAGCCGTAGGGATTCGAAATCCGCAATATGGTATAGGAAAGCCCGTGGCGGCGGCCGTATTCCTCGATGATTTTTTCGGCCGCCAGCTTGGCATGGCCATACCAGCCGACCGGCCGGCACACGTCATCTTCACAGGACGGCCGCTGGTCCTGCGCCGGTCCGTAAACTGCGCCGCCGGAGGAGAAAAAAATGAAATGCAGCCGGCTCTGCATGCCGCCGTCCACCATGTGCTGCAGAAGTCTGATCAGCAGCGGTAGATCCTCCTTCCATTCAAGTCCGACATGTCGCTCAGAGCTTGCGGGCAGGGTGCTCCAGGCCAAGTGGAGCACGGTGTCGGTCTGATCAAGCAGGTTATTTACGAAGATGTTCTCCAGCCCAAGAAACCGATCACCGGCCGCTCTGGAGACACATAGCGGCGAAAGGCCGCTCTGTTCGAAGTGCGCATTTAGGGTTCCAGCCAGGCGTCCCCGGCCGCCGGTGATAAGTAAACGCTGGTTGGATGCGAGTGCCACGGTTTAAGAGTCTCAGCCGCCCCCCAAGGGCGTCAATCCACGGTAGAACTCGACGAGCCGCGCGGCGCTGGTCGGCCAGGAGAAATGACGGTCGGAGAACTGGCAGGCACCGGCACTCAACCGTGCGGTCAGCTCAGGCTGCTTGCTCAGATGCTTGACGGCGTCGGCGATCGAGCGGGCATCCGCAACGGGCAGGACCCAGGCATGTTCGCCATGGTTGACGTGCTTTCCCAAATTCGTGGCAGGCAGGATAACGGGGCGTCCCAAGGCGAAAAACTCGGGTAACTTGGATGGGAAGCGGTAGTCATTGAAGCTTCCGGGCAGGCCGGGTTGGACAAAATAGTCTGCCATGGCCATCAGGCGGGGGAGATGGCGAGGCCGCTCGATATGGCCGAGGTGGAGGAGATGAGGCCGGATATCAGCGTTATCGCCCCCCGTGAACCCCGGGTAGTCCCGTCCTGTTCGAATCAGGAGGGTGCGCACGCCTTCTTGGTTCAGGAGTCCGACCGCCTGATACAGGCTGTGCATTTCCGCATCATTGGCTACGTGCACATTTCCGTGATAAAACAACACCGTGGTCTCATTGGCTATGCCCAGGCGTCGCCGCATATCATTGTCCCGCGGGATGGGTTTAAAGCAGGTCGGGTCGGCCGCCGGCCAGATCACATGGGCAGGATGTCCGGCCGGTGCGTGAGCCTTAAGCGACTCCACGATGACGGTGATGCCGGCCGCGTTCGCCATGAATGCGGGGCCGGATCGGGGATGCATCAGCTGTGGGGAGATGCTGGTGTCGGATTCATCCTCGGACATCTTCGTCAGCTCTGTGCGCGAACATCCGGTATGCTGTTCCAGGATATCCCATTCATTGTCCTCCAGATGTACGAGAAGCCGGGTGTCATACTCCGCCATCACCTCGTCGCAGAATTCGCGCACGATTTCCCGCGGCGTCCAAGCATGGAGCACGCAGGGTCCGCGACCATCCTTGTAGTAGGCTCCCAGACTTGAAACTTCGTCGAAATTGATGGCGAGAAAGCGTGCGGCCGGCAGGGAGCCGAGAGTGGCCTTGTTTTCAGGCACTGCGACCACGCAGTCATAGCCGAGAGCAATCAACTCGTTGGCCAAGGCGGCGACATGAAACGCGCTGTTGGCGCTAAAGTCGCCATAGAGAACGAAAAGAATATTTCTGGAGCCAAACGGCAGCTTGGTGCGTCCGACGGTGTCAGCCCGGGGAGACGGTGGCCTTTGCCAAGGGGTGGTGGCCAAGTCACGCACAGGGCTTGAGGGCGGTGGTTTCGCACTCCAGCCCGTTCGGATGTCGACCATGAGATCGGTATCCATGAAAAATACCCTCCCGCAGTGAGTGCGTAGGCGGACTTTGGCCCGGCCCGAACCGATGGGCAGGTTTTCGGTGGTGATGAAGCCGGACATGGCGGCTGCCGGATAAGTTGGAAAGCGCTCGGCCACGTCAGGCCGAGCCAAGCCTGCTTCGCAGCTCACCTCGACGTTGCCGAATTGCAGCACGATTTCCTCCGTTGAGAATTCGGGGTGAAACAGCCAGCCCTCCACTCGTTTCGGCTGCGCTAGCGGTCCCTCGGTTTCCACGGCTCCCCTCAGCGGATGAGATCGAACTGGAATGGCCAAGGGACGCAGGAGATGCCAAGTCTCAGCGTTGTCAGCCGAGGCTTCCAAACGCGCAGTATAAAACCCGAACGGCAGATAACCGATGATTTTGAAGCCACTCTGGTGAGCCCCCGGGTCTTCCGGGTAGCAGGCGGCGACATCGGGTCGTTGTATCGTTTGCTGCGGCTCGATGGCCTGATCCCCGATCAGCACCCGGACTTTGACCGAATGGGAATGGCCGGGCAGATGGGCCCAGCCG
>Ga0181607_10000146_pt1 | contig 55666 bp, 48 predicted proteins | sample 041ome_9_FD_132420 | JGI IMG/M metagenome (GOLD analysis project Ga0181607, IMG submission 132420) | Coastal salt marsh microbial communities from the Groves Creek Marsh, Skidaway Island, Georgia - 041413US metaG (megahit assembly) | ecosystem: Environmental > Aquatic > Marine > Intertidal zone...
CGGCAAGGAATCTAAGCCACTTTAAGCGCATTCTTAACCTTACCTTTTTCGAGAGAAAGATCAATCACGTCCATCATGTTACTTACAAAATGGAAGTTTATTCCCTTTAAGTAAACTTCTTCAATTTCCTTTAGGTCCTTTTCATTCTGCTCTGACATGATTATTTCGGTCAAGCCAACTCTTTTAGCTGCCAAAATTTTCTCTTTTATTCCACCCACTGGTAGCACTTTTCCTCGCAAGGTTATTTCACCAGTCATTGCCACTTTGGCTTTAAACTTTCGTTGAGTAAAAATGGATGCTAGCGCACTCAAAATGGTTATGCCCGCAGACGGTCCGTCCTTTGGAGTAGCACCTTCTGGCACATGGATATGCACGTTATAGTTATTAAAAATATCCTGATCAAGATCTAAAACCTCCGCATGTGCTTTTAGATATTCTAATGCGATAACGGCCGACTCCTTCATCACGTCTCCGAGATTTCCAGTGAGAGTAAGTTTTCCCTTGCCTTTTGTGATACTTGTTTCAATGTGCAGCACGTCACCACCGACTGCCGTCCATGCCAATCCATTTGCCACACCTGGAACCTCATGTTGTCCCTCCCTTTCTTTCGGGTGACCTGGACCCAAAATTTTCTCTATACCTTCCAAGGTGACGACCTTAGTGTAGTCTTTCTCCTCTAACGCCAACTGTTTAGCCTTACCTCTAATTACTCCAGCAATTCGCTTTTCGAGCTGTCTAACACCACTTTCGCGAGTATATCCTTCTATGATGCATTGTAGTACCTTCTTGTTAAACTTCACATCACCTTTATTCATACCATGCTCAACCAGTTGCTTTGGAATGAGGTGCTTCACCGCAATACTGATTTTCTCCTCCACAGTATAGCCGCTCAACCTTATGATCTCTAGTCGATCTCTTAATGCAGGATGTACTGCATTTATATTATTTGTGGTTGCTATGAACAATGTATTGCTGAGGTCAAATTCTTGTTCTAAAAAGTTATCGTAAAACGAATCGTTCTGCTCTGGATCAAGAACTTCAAGTAATGCAGACGAAGGGTCTCCGTGGCCATCGCGACCAACCTTATCAAGCTCATCCAACACAAATACTGGGTTAGCACTACCCACTTTTTTCAGGTTTTGAATAACACGACCGGGCATGGCTCCGATGTATGTTTTTCGGTGTCCTCTGATTTCAGCTTCATCACGCAATCCACCCAAAGACATGCGAACATATTTTCTACCCAATGCTTCAGCAATGCTTTTACCCAAACTCGTTTTACCAACTCCAGGAGGGCCATCGAAACAAAGAATTGGTGATTTCATATCACCTTTCAGTTTTAATACTGCTAAATGCTCAATAATCCGATCCTTGATCTTGGTCAACCCATAATGATCGCGATCTAATATTCTTTGGGCTCTTCTTAAATCAAACTTATCCTTGGTAAACTCGTTCCAAGGCAAATCTAAAAATGTGTCCAAGTAATTCAATTGCACGGAGTATTCCATTCCGTTTGGATTCATCCGCTCTAATTTTGCAAGCTCCTTTTCAAAGGACTTTTGAATCTTTTCGTTCCATCTTTTCTTGGTTGCCCTGAGTCGCAACTCTTGTACCTCCTGCTCCATCGGATTACCACCCAATTCTTCTTGTATGGTTTTCATTTGTTGGCTGAGAAAATACTCTCTCTGCTGCTTGTCAATATCAACCCTAACCTTGCTTTGAATGTCATTTTTAATCTCGAGCATTTGAAGCTCTTTGGTTAAGTGAGCTAATAAACTATTTGCTCTCTCTTCAACCGATGCAATTTCCAACAAATCTTGCTTATCCTTTACTGGACTTTGCATGTTTGATGAAATGAAATTGATTAGAAAAGCAGGACTATCAATATTCTTAATAGCAATAGAAGCCTCAGAGGGGATATTTGGAGACTCCGTTATAATCTTGAGAGCCATATCCTTGATTGATGCCACCAGTGCCTTAAATCGTTTTGTTTTAGGCTTCTCATCATCAGAACCATAGGTTGCGATTGAGGCCTTCATGTATGGGTCTATTTGTGTAAACTCCTTAATTTGGATTCTCCTAGTTCCCTGAATAATGATGGTAGATGAACCATCTGGCATTTTCAGCATTTTAAGAATCTTGGCTACTGTTCCTACCCCATATAACGCATCTGGCGCAGGCTCTTCTGCATTTTGGTCTTTTTGAGCAAAAACGCCAATAATTTTCTCACCCTTATGGGCATCTTTAACCAAGTTAATTGACTTATCGCGACCGACAGTAATTGGTAAAACAACCCCTGGGAAAAGCACGGTATTTCGAACTGGCAATATTGGCAGTTCATCGGGAATTTCTTCCTTGTGCATCTTCTCTTCATCCTCAGCGCTCATCAAGGGAATAAACTCCGTACCCTCTTCAATCGTGTTTGCTAACTCTAATATTGATAAGCTCAAACTATCCTCTTTCATAGTAATTCCCCTGTTTTATCGATCGACTTAAAAATGTTCGTATCGATTATTTGGATGTGAGATGGCAATGGACGTGCCAAGACAATAAGACTGCAGATTTGTCCGATTCAGTTTTTCGACTTGGTCAAGTTCTCAAATAGATGTGTATAAACCTTTCTCCAGTCATCATTTAGTTCAATACCTCTCCGGATCATTACCTTTTCTGCAACATCCAATGCATCAGCGATTCGGAATGTTCTAAAACCATCGGCTCCACCCCAACCAAAATCCGGAATATTTCTATGAGGAAATCCAGCGCCAAAAACATTTGCAAAAACACCACACACACTACCAGTATTGAACATAGTATTTATTCCAGATTTTGCGTGATCGCCCATTGTCAATCCACAAAACTGCCCACCTGTCGTTTCACTGCGCTTCAATGCGTAATTATAAATCTTCACATCAGCATAGTTGTTCTTCAAATTTGAGGTGTTTGTATCTGCACCCAAATTACACCACTCTCCAATCACTGTATTGCCGATAAACCCATCATGTCCCTTGTTCGAATATCCAAAAATGACCGCGTTATTTAATTCACCACCAACTTTGCTGTGAGGCCCAATCGTGGTGGCCCCGTATATTTTGGCTCCAAGTTTCAAAACCGATGACTCCATCAATGCCAGAGCACCTCGAATAATCGACCCTTCCATTACCTCGGATCCTTTAGCGATGTAAACAGGACCAGTTTCACTATTTATCACCGCTGAGGGTTGGACTATAGCACCTTCTTCGACAAAAAGATTATCCCCAATTAGGGTAACCCCATCGAGTGATGTTGTCGATCTTATCAAGTTGGATGAAATCCATTTGAAGTCTTCATTAATTGCCCATTCATTCCACTGAAATATCTTCCAGTTTCTATCGATCAGTACTACTTGAGATTTGGATTGTTCATCCTTATCACCTCGTGTCTTTCCTAAATCATTGAAATTTTGTGTTCGAGTCGCTAACCAGTGCTCTTCATAGTAGAGACTCTGTCCATCCTTTAATAATGAAATTTCTTCAACAATCGAAGCGGTAGGCACCAAGGCTCCATTTATCGCAACGGTCGATCTATCATAATCAGCTGGAAAGACTTGCTGCAAATAATCTTGGGTTAAGAAACTGACTTGAAAGCCAAACCGTTTCTCCCACTTTTCAGCAATTGTAAATGCTCCAACTCTAATTTTAGCAACTGGACGTGTAAATGTCAGAGGCAAGAGATGATCGCGTTCCTGATGATCAACAAGTATGATTCTTTCCATTAGATTGATTTATGTCAAATGTATGGGCAAAAAAAAACCCCGATAAAAATCGGGGTTCTTTGAATATTTTGAAGAATTAATCTTCTTTAGTCTCTTCTGACGCTTCGGCAGCAGGTGCTTTTGTATCAGCTGCAGGTGCCATGTGTCTTTTATATCTGTTCTTAAACTTATCAATACGACCAGCGGTATCCACCAAGTTTAGCTTACCAGTATAGAATGGATGTGACTTATATGAGATCTCTAATTTGATCAATGGATATTCATTACCATCTTCAAAAGTTGTTGTCTCTTTTGTTTCGGTGCATGAGCGGCTAAGGAATTCGTAACCGTTGCTCATATCTTTGAAGACTACAAAACGATAGTTTTCTGGATGTGTCTCTTTCTTCATGACTAGTAATTTTCGGGCTGCAAATATAGAAAGCTTTTGAAGAAATAATTTGTTTTAGCAATAAATTACAAATAGGAAAGTTTCCTTTGCATAGATGTCTAAGCAACTCATTTTTATTCTGATCAGTTTCGCAATGCTTGGTGCTTGTCGAAAGGATCAACTGTTGGAAGACGGAAATGCTAAACTGCAATTTTCATCAGATACCATATTCTTCGACACGGTTTTCACCACGATAGGCTCAATTACTGAGCGAATAAAAATTTACAATCCACACGATCAACCCGTGGAAATCGATCGAGTTTGGTTAAAAAACGGCAGTGGTTCTAATTTCAAACTTAACGTTGACGGCCTTCAAGGAAAGAATGTGGAGAATGTCCGAATCGAAGCAAATGACAGCATTTTCGTATTTATTGAAGTCACGGTAGATCCAAATGGAGGTACAACACCCTTGGTGATTGAGGAACAATTATTAACTAGTCTGAACGGGAACGAGCAATCGGTGAATTTAGTGGCGTGGGGACAAGATGCTTATTTCTGGCCTTCGATAAGGTTTCTCGAACCTGGTGGTTCATATATTCTTAATGCAGATAAACCCAATGTGTTTTATGGTTATTCCTTGGTAGACTCTTTAACGACACTTGTCATTCCTGAAGGAGCACAGATTCACTTTCATGCAGGAAGTGGACTTATTGTGGGCACTGGTGCCAGCCTTAAGGTCAATGGCAGCGAAGAGAATCCGGTCATTGTTCAAGGAGATAGACTTGAGGACTTTTTTAAAGATGTGGCAGGGCAATGGGACCAAATTGTGTTTACCCAAACAAGCACTGGTAACGAAATAAACAACGCCATCATTAAAAATGGTTCCATTGGACTGAGTGTTGGGTTTACGCTTGACCCGACTGTTACGGACAGACCTGAGATAAAAATTCAAAATACCCAGATTTTGAATATGAGCTACATCGGACTCATTGGAATTGATGCGGAAATTGAAGCCCGAAACATGGTCGTAGCCAATTGTGGAGATCATACAGTTGCGTTGGTTTTAGGTGGAGATTATAATTTCGAACATTGCACTTTTGCGAATTATTGGGACGCCAACCCACGAAGCAAGCCAGTTCTTCTGTTAAGTAATTTCTCGGAAAGTTCGGATGGAACAGTTTTTAAAAGAGATTTAGATGCGCGGTTTGCCAATTCAATAGTACATGGTGCGCTTGACTCCGAATTTCAAAGAGAAATGGAAAAGGGAGCTAATTTCAATTATATTTTCGATCAGGTGATAATGAAACTTGATACGGAAAACATAGAAAACCCAGCTCATTTTCAAGGAATTACTAAAAACCCGGAAGGTGCGATTTTCGAAAATCCCGCCACCGAATTATATAATTTGTGGGACGGTTCTCCAGCGATTGATTTGGGAAATCAAATAGGAATCACCACTGATCTGACGGGTGCTCTGCGAGATGACAAACCTGATTTGGGAGCCTACGAATTCATTCCCTAGTATTGTCCTGTTCTGAGTAGCACAAGGGTACAGGCCTCTTCTACTTCAATTCCTTGAATCGTTGCTAGTGCAGCTAACTCTGAGTTCTCTGTTCCTGGATTAAAGATGATTCGCCTTGGTTTTAATCCCAGTATAAAAGCATAATGCTCAGGTTGATTTTTAGGTCCTAAATAAAGCGTCAAAGTGTCCAAATCATCCACTTTTTCAGGCCACTTTGTTACAATCGGTAATCCAGCACAGAGCCCTTCTTTTATACCAAGGGGTAATACTTCCAATCCATTTTCCTGAAGCATCTGAGTAGCCAGGAAACTATAGCGTTGAGGGTTAGTGCTTGCTCCTAGTACTGCCGTTTTTTTCATTTTCAATTAATCCTTTCTGGTAAGTTTCTTTTCAATTCGCTCGAGGCGTGCTGAAAGTTCAGATATTTCGGCTGCCACGTTTCGTACGTTACTGTCAGGCGCCTCATATTCCATCCCAATCTTCGTAATGCCCTCTGCTTTCCAAACTTCGACAATATCATCAACATCCACTTCATAGGTGTCATATGATTGATTATCAGACTTCAGCCTTAATTTCCCATGTTTTAGATCATTCAAAACTCGTTTAAAAACGATACCCTCGCTCTTCGAAACGATGACATAGCATTTATCATTAATGATGTTATGCCAATCCATTTCGTAACTACATATCACATATGAACCCGACTGCACTGGAGGCATACTATCTCCTTTTATTTGAAACAGTCTGTACGTTTTTCCCCTTGGTAGTTCTGGAAACGGAAGTCTAAAAGTAGGGAGCTGCTCCATGAACTCAACATCACCAAACCCATTCAGATAGCCTGCGGCTGCTTTTACAGGTACCAGGCTCGCTCGCTCTTGTTGACTCTCCTTATCTATGAGAATCGGTAAAATTCGAAGTGATTGTCCGGTAAGATCCTTTGGAGACTTTGACTTAGCTTGATCTACAGGATGATTGATCAAATCATCAAGATTCAGCCTAAACTTTTCGCAAACGAGTTGTAAAAATGAAATTCTTGGATCTGCCCGTCCCTCTTCATACGCCCCAATTAGCGATCGTTTAACTCCAAGCTGTTTTGCAAAATCAGTTTGTGTCCAACCGTGCTTTTTTCTTAATGTTCTTAGATTATCAGAAATATGGTGCATACTAAAAATCTTATAATGCCAAATTTAAACTGATATTATAAATACAGTCAATTCAATTTAAATCGCTCCTTTTAATAGCATCTCCAATGCATTTATATGGTTAGAAAAAGCTTCGCGTCCATCATCTGTGATTCGAAAAGTAGTGTTTGGCTTTTTTCCTACAAACCTCTTCCGAGTTTCAATATAACCTTTTTTATCTAAGGCGCTAATATGACTCGCTAGATTGCCATCTGTAACTTCAAGTAGCGTTTTAAGCTCATTGAATTCCACCCAGTCATTCACGGATAAAATGGACATAAGTCCCAATCGAATCCGATTCTCGAACGCCTTATCTAGCTGATGGATGATGGATTTCATCTATCGTGTCTGATGTACATTAGAATTCCATAAACAATGTGCAAGACTCCAAATCCAATGGCCCAGAACAACAGACCTTGTCCCTTAAAGACCAATCCTGCTAGACCAAGAGCAATTTCTGACATGCCCAAATAACTTATCTCTTCAAATGAGAACTTGCCTCCATTCAACAGAGCTAAACCATAAAAAACAAGTGATGCTGGGGCGATTAATCCAATGAGACCGTGATAAAAGAGAATCATACAGAAAATACCGCCTGTGACAAGTGGAAGTGACAGATTAATTAAAAACTGTTTACTGTAAGTTCCCCAAAGCGGTTGACCCTTTCGAAGAGCTTTTTGCCGAGAAAAGTAATACCCAACGAACATGGAAAGTATAAAAACGAGTAAAGCGTCAATGGATAAGAACCATACTACCGACCAATCGATAGAAACAATTTCTCCAGTACCGAAATCCGTGTCTTGAGCACGTTGAATCCATGGTCCTTGGTTTGTCTTCCAATGTGCCAAATATGCACCAATAAGAGCCAGCGTACCGCTAAACACACCTGACAAACCACTGAGCGAGATAAATCTAGAACTGCGCTCCATCAATGACTTTATGTCTTTGAGGGTATCTAAAGTTGCTTGGTTTTCTTCCATTTTAGTTTTCACTTTGAGTTACAAAGTACGTGCTTTTTCTCCATCACTCGTTGTGCCTGACCAAATCCAAAGATTTTCGCCTACCCCAACCAATATTGTTGTGATTAGTCTTTTACCTTTAGCCGTGGATATGAGAATCGCCATTTCAACCTTCTTGCTTTGCTTTTTTACTCCTTTATGGACTATTGGACAGGGGTTTACCGAAAACCAAGGTCAGTGGCGTGGACCTTTCCATCACAAGTTAGATCTGCAAGGAGGAACAGCTTTTTTAGAAAATGATGGAATCACCTTTCATTTAACGGATCGAAGCGGAATCTTTGGACCACACGGTTCACATGATCCTTTGGCCGATAACATTGAACACCATCATGTTTTCAAGTTTAAATTTCTTGGTTGCAATAAATCGGCCGGTGTGCACGGTAAATCAGTTTATGGTCATTACAACAATTTCTATTTAGGTAGTGACCCATCTCGCTGGAAAACAAAAATATTTCCAACCCACGAACTTATTTATGAGGATCTCTATGATGGGATTGATTTACGTTTAAATGAATACGGAGATCACCTAAAATACGAATTCATTGTTGACCCTACTTCCGATTACCGCGACATTCGAATTCGAATATCTCATGCAGATGATATTGCATTTGACCGAAATGGAAATTTGATTATTTCCACCTCTGTTGGTGACATTTTCGAATCGAAACCAGTGGTTTTTCAAGAAAGAAACGGAAAGAGATGGCAAGTTGAAGCAGAGTTTGTTTTAAGCATGAATACCGTCTCATATTCGATCCCGAAATACGACACCACTCTCCCTTTGATTATCGATCCTGATTTGGTTTTTTCCACTTTTTCCGGTTCCACGTCAGATAATTGGGGCTTCACTGCCACCCCAGATAAATTTGGAAACCTCTATGGTGGAAGTGGAATTTATGCTTCTGGATATCCAACGACTGTGGGTGCTTATGACATAAGTTACAATGGACCTGAGTATAATGGTACTGGCGGATTCCCCTCTGACGTTGCCGTAAGCAAGTTTAACGCTGCTGGCACCGACCTCTTATATAGCACCTATTTCGGAGCTGAAGGAATAGATATTCCGCACAGCATGATTGTGGATGACGCGGGAAATTTATATTTACTTGGAAGTACTTCTTCGGATAGTATTCCTACCACGGTTAACGCATTTGACCGAACATTTAATGGTGGCACCACTGTAACGTTATCATCATCCATCCGATACTCTGGTGGTTCCGACATGTTCGTGGTTAAATTTAACAATACGGGTACATCGCTTATTGGATGCACCTATCTAGGTGGATCTGGAAATGATGGACTTAACACCTCAAATGCGCTACGATACAACTATGCTGACGAATCAAGAGGTGAAATTAACTTAGACATAGATGGCAATGTCATAGTTGTCTCTAGCACCTTTAGTAATAATTTCCCGAAGGCAACCAATAGTTTTCAAAACACCAATCGCGGAGGTCAAGAAGGTATTATCGCTAAGCTGAACAGCAGTCTGAGTGACTTGCTTTGGAGTTCATACATTGGAGGAAACCAAAATGATGCTTGCTATGGAGTTTCAATTGCAAAAGACAATACTCTTTACGTCTGCGGTGGAACGTCATCATCAAATTTCCCAGTCACAGCAGGTGCTTTGCAGACATTGGGCGGAATTGGCAGGTCTGACGGTTATGTGGCTCACATCAGCGAGAATGGAAAAAACTTATTGCAATCCACTTTTTATGGTTCAGCTGCCTATGATCAGCTGTATCTTATCCAGCTTGATCAAGACGATCATCCTCATGTATTTGGACAAACCGAAAATGGAGGGGCATTTTTCATTCAGGATGCCGCCTTCAACGATGTAGGTGGTGGTCAAGTCGTGGCACATTTTAGACCAAACCTGGGTTCGCTAGTTTGGAGTACTCAATTCGGACCAACTTCGGGGCGACCCAATATTTCGCCCACTTCCTTCCTCGTAGATGTGTGCAATTCAATATATCTTGCAGGTTGGGGAGGAAATACAAACCAAGATTTTGGTAACGGGGACATCTCTGATGTAGGAGGATTGCCAACAACTAACGATGGTTTTAAGATTGCTCCTGACGCTGCCGAATCGGAATTCTTCTTATGTGTGTTGGATTCAGATGCAGATGTGCAGGTTTTTGGTTCTTACTTTGGAGGAGACCAAACTGGGCAAGTCGGTGGAGAGCATGTGGATGGAGGAACAAGCCGCTTTGATCGATCTGGTAAAATATATCAAGCTGTTTGCGCAGGATGCGGGGGGGAAGACGATTTCCCTATTGAACCCGACCCGGGTGCATGGAGTGAGCAAAATGGCAGTGGTAATTGTAATCTTGGAGTTTTCAAGATTGACTTTCAGTTACCCTTAATCATCGCTGATTTTACTTCGCCTTCCTTTGGGTGTGCTCCATTTACTGTTCCATTCAATAACCAAAGTTTAACGCAAAACTCCTCCAGCTTGTTCTGGCAATTTGGAGATGGAAGCGTATCAACTTCGGCAAATCCATCACATACCTACTTAGACGCAGGTACCTACACGATTACGTTGATCGTAAGTGACCCAGGTAGTTGCAATTTACACGATACTTTACAAAAAGAAATTGTAGTTAAAAAAGATACTTCCTACACCATTGCTCCAATTGACACTTGCGTAGGCACACCAATTACTATCGGGCCAGATCCTGACCTTTTTGCCAATTTGGGTTCTGCGAATGTTACTTGGATTCCTTCTCAGCCGCTCTCTAACCCGAACATAATTAATCCAATTGCCACACTTTCGGATACAACAATATTTACTCTAAGTATTGATTATGGTGGATGTCGTGAATTGATTACTCAGCAGGTCAATATAGATCGGTTTAAAACTATCGTATCCAATGATACCATTGTCTGTAGCACGTTTTCACCTTTCAACATTTTCGGACAGGCTCCTGGAATCAACGCAACTTATGTGTGGAGTAAAAACTCAGATTTTAGCGAAATCATTGGAACGGACACTGTACTTCAGATCACAGATTTGCCTATTGCCATCAATCGATTTTTCTTGCGAACAACGAAAGACAATGGTTGTACCGTCATTGATACCGTTCAAATCACTGTGAGTGATAAGGATATTCGTTTAACCAATGATACCGCAGTGTGTCAAAATGAAGACGCAATTGTTGAGGCAATTTCTCAAGACCCGAATAACACTTTTCATTATTTCTGGACTTTAGAACCTTATCAAGCAGGTACAGGTCAACAATTGCTCACTGACACAACTGAAAACTTTATCGTGATTAACCAACTCGAACCTACTACCTACCATCTTTTTGCAACTAGTTTAGTTGTGGATGGATGCAATGCGCGAGATTCAGTGACTATACAGGTTTCCGCATTAAATCGGGCGGCTGTCAAAGCTGAGGCTGAGAAGGACTCTTTCTATTTAGGTGAGAAAGTTCAACTCTATGGTTCCCCAGGAGAAGGGTTTTTCCATAGTTGGTCGCCACCCACCTACTTAAGCGATACTTCCGAGATAAACCCAATTGCACAACCTAAAGAAGAAATGCAGTATGTATATACTGTAACAGATCGTGATTTGCCTGAATGCTCATTCAAGGATACGTTAATCATCTATCCATATGAGATCATTTGTGGAGAACCTGAAATATTCCTACCCACTGCTTTTAGACCTAATAATGACGGATTGAACGATGTACTATTTCTTAGAGGTAAGAATGTCGAATCCATGGAGTTAGCTGTTTACGATCGATGGGGGAAATTGATGTTTAGCACTAACGATCAGAGCAAAGGTTGGGATGGGAAGTACAAAGGAATGCCAGCCGAGTCCGCAGTTTATGTCTATTATTTCGAAGCTCGATGCATTGATAATCAACGAATTTTCAGAAAGGGAAATGTGACACTTTTAGGTAATTGAAACGGTTAATTCTCATATCTACAATCTGTGTTTTGGGTTTATTTTCGAAAGCTCAAGACATACACTTCAGTGAGTTTTTCGCTACACCACTTTTTACAAGTCCTGCGCTAACCGGGCAGTTCGAGGGTACTTATCGATTTAGTGGAGTTATTCGCAGGCAGTGGGCTAGCGTAAGTGCACAACCCTTTCAAACCTTTGGAGGTGGTGCAGAAATTAATAAACCTTTTAATATTAAACCTATAGCGCTTGGATTAAGGGTATATCATGATTATACCGGATTAAGCGCTCTTACAACAACATCTGTAGCTGTGCCGCTCGCACTAAAGTTGAGATTTGGTTCTGCTAAAAACTTCACCGTTTCTGTTGCTGGTCAAGCGGAGTTTTTACAGCGAACCATTGATTTCTCAAAGCTTTCTTTTGACGACCAGTACTTTAGTAATCGCTACAATCGAAATTTCGCAAGTGCTGAAAATTCCCCATCTGGAACCTCGTTTTTCTTTAACTTCTCTGCTGGCATATATGTTGAAAAAAGAATCAGCGAACGGAAACGGATAGGTGCAGGAATTTCTTCATTCAATGTTGCAGAGCCCAATTTGGCCCTCTATGCTACCAGCCAGGAACCATTGCCGATAAGAAACAACATCCACTTTTTTAGTTCTGTACCACTCGGTTCTTCGAACTTTGATTTGATGCCAGCCGGTCAGTTTCAGTTTCAAGGCATACATGATGAACTGCTCATTGGTTCAGCGTTCCGCTATCATTTATCAGAAGCTTCACTGGATAAGAGAAGCGTGCAAATTGGGTTTTGGGGTCGCACAAGAGACGCTGCTTACCTGAGCGCAGGATTCACCAAGAACAATCTATTCATAGGTGGTAGCTACGATTTCAATTTAAGCAAATTGAGAACGGCATCCGAATACCTTGGAGGTTGGGAAGTGAGCATCATTTATACCCTGTCAACGGTTCGCGAAAAGATTAAACGTGTGAGACAATGTCCTGATTTCTTATAAAATGAGATCCCTTTTAGTCATCATATCATTTTTACTCTCAATCTCAGCATTTAGTCAATCGCCATATCAATATGTAGCACGAGGTGACAAAGAATTGTTTGATGGATTCCCTGAATCAGCCCTATTCTATTATAGGCTAGCTATGAAGCAAGACACCAATATGGTGGAGGCAAACTTCAAAACTGGTGAAGCTTATCGAGTCCAGCGAAACTATAAACGGGCAGCAAAGGCCTATGATCGCACAGCCAGTTTAGATGAGCAAGATGAATTTCCTGAAGCCTTGTTTTGGTTGGGAATGATGCAAAAACAACAAGGTAAGTACGAAGAAGCCAAACGCAGCCTTACCGCTTTCCTGGCTATCTATCGCTTGCGCGATGAGTTTTATCGTTCTGCTCGTGATGAACAAATTAGTTGCGGTTGGGCCATTGAGCATATTGAGGATAAACCCGACTTTGAGGTATCTCGTCCAGATTCTGGATTAAATACGGTGCATGCTGAAATGAGTCCCTTTTTGCTAGACACCAATACGATGTATTTCGCAACCATGCGGTATGAGAGCGATGAAGTAAAAAAGAATAAGTCGGTTTTCGTTGAAATGAAAAAAGCCGTGAAGGATTCGAACATTTGGGAACTTCAAGAATTGGATTTACCCATTGCGTCACAAAATGGTCATGTTGGAAATGGTTGTTTCAGTGCAGATTCCACACGATTCTACTATTCTAACTGCCCAGATCCAAGTTCCTGCTCCATTTACCAGATCAACAAATCGGGCGAGGCGTGGTCTGAGCCAATTCGTTTAGGTTCACCGATCAATGAAAATGGCAGTAGCAATACTCAGCCAATGGTCGCAACATTTGATGATCAAGAGTTCTTGTATTTTTCATCCGATCGACCCTCCGGAAAAGGCGGCTACGACATTTGGTTTATTGAAATTAAAAATGGGGAAGCTACCACAAGACTTAGGAACATGGGCACCAGAATTAACACGACTGGAAATGAAATCACACCATGGTTCGACAGCTCGGACACTACCTTCTATTTCAGCTCGAATAAACAAATGGGCTTTGGTGGATATGACATATTTAAGTCTAAAGGAGAACCAGGGAAGTTTAATACTATAGAAAATGCCGGAACGGAAATCAATAGTCCCGCGGATGATTATTACTTCGTTTTTCGCATGACTGATAGTCTTGGCTACTTTGCTTCCAATCGCACAGATGGACTTAAAAGATCTGGCAACGAAACGTGTTGCAATGATTTGTATAAAATTCGTGTTCTAGCCATTGATGACAGCCTTCCTCCTCCAATTGATACGGCCGCCTTAGACACACTCATAGCTGTGGTTATTGATTCTAATACCAACGTTGACAACGACTCTGTTGATGTTTTTGAGATTCCTGAAACAATCGAAGAAGTTCAAGACTTGCTGCCCATCAGTTTATACTTCCATAATGACAGGCCTGATCCGAGAACGATGGCAACAACCACCCGGTTGACTTATGCGGAAACAATTAAAGAATACCTCACTTTACAAAATGAATACTTAAACCAAATCAACCAGAGCAGTATTTCCGATAGTACAAAAAGTCAAATGAGCGATAAAACAAGGTCTTTTTTCAAAAAAGACTTAACAGGTAGTTTAGCTCGAACTAATGCTGCTCTGAATGTTCTTTTGACTGAACTTGAAAAAGGTAATGATGTCACTTTAGCTGTAAAAGGCTACGCGAGCCCCTTGGCCAACAGTGACTATAATCTGAATTTGACCTATCGGAGAATTGCGTCCATGGAGAACTACATTATGGAATATCAGGATGGCGCTTTCCAACCATATCTGAGCTCAAATTCAAATGATTCGCTTGGTAAACTTACCATTGAAAAAATACCTTACGGAGAAACAAAGGCAGCTGCAAATATTTCAGATTCTGGCGATGATAAGCTTCGTGCCATTTACAGTCCATCGGCAGCTAATGAAAGACGTATTGAAATAATGCGCGTTGAACGAACGGAGTAATTCCATTAGACTAACCTTGCACTTAAATCACAACTCGCTTGAAAATAGTAGCAAAAACCCTTTTTGGATTAGAGCAATTGCTCGCAGATGAACTAAAATCACTTGGCGCAAAAAAGGTCAATATTTTAAATCGAGCAGTTGAATTCGAAGGTGACCAAAGCCTGCTTTACACTGTAAATGTGCATTCTCGCTTAGCTGCAAGGTTCATCGTGCCTTTTGCTAACTTCCAAGCCAGAGATGAAAAGGATCTTTATAAGAAGACTCAAAAAATTGACTGGTCAAAGTATTTGAACAACGAAAAGACCTTTGCAATTGGAAGCACTACAAATGGAGATTTATTCACACACTCACAATTTGCTGCGCAAAAAGTTAAAGATGCGATTGTAGATCAGTTCCGCGACAAAACTGGTGCTAGACCCAATGTGGATACTACTTCTCCTGACGTTTTAATCAACTTACATATCGCAAATCGAGATGTTTCATTTGCACTAGATAGTTCAGGTGAACCATTAAATAAAAGAGGATATAGAACTGAAAGTAACGATGCGCCCATCAGCGAAATCTTAGCGGCAGCCATGTTGATTCATGCTGGCTGGGAAAGTAGCACAACCCTGCTGGATGCAATGACTGGTTCCGGCACGATAGCTATCGAGGCGGCCTTAACCGATCAAAACATTGCCCCAGGAATTAAAAGGAAATTCGGTTTCCAAAAATGGGATGACTATAATGAAACGTTGTTTACATCCATTATTGATGAAGCTAAATCTGCTATTCGTGCGGCATCAGCCCACATTACCGCTCGTGATTTAAACATGGGAAGCTTATCGATCGCCAGAAGGAATGCAGAACGAGCCGGAGTTATGGAGAACATCATTTTCGATTGTGTGGATTTCATGAAATCCAATCCAGTATCTGAGTCAGGTATGATCATCATGAATCCTCCCTATGGCGAACGCTTAGAGGAAAAACTGGACATGGACAAATTCTACCATGACATTGGTTTTAGACTTAAACATAACTATCCCGATCACACCGCATGGATCATCAGTTCGAATTTAGATGCCATGAAAAGACTTGGGCTAAAGCCTGACCTTCGTATCAAACTATTCAATGGACAACTTGAGTGTCGTTACAACAAATACAGCTTATTTAAAGGAAAAAGAATCGATCAGCTCAAGGCTGCTCATTCCTAGCCGTTAGCCGAATTCATCAATTGTTTGATGATATCATCTGTAGAAATCCGTTCGGCTTCCGCCTTGTAATTTCTAACAATTCTGTGTCTCAGTACATTGGTAGCGACTGCCTGCACATCCTCTTTGTCCGGAGAATATTTGCCGCTCATTAAAGCGTGGCATTTTGCACCAATCACCAAATATTGACTTGCTCTAGGACCAGCACCCCAATTGATGAAATCATTGGTTACCGAAGGAGCCAATGCATGACCTGGTCGAGTTGAATTTGCGAGTCTTACAGCGTAGTCAATAACACCATCGGGAACAGGAACTTTACGCACAAGCTGCTGAAAGAATACGATCTCTTCTGCGCTCATGACATTCTGAACTGAATGCGAAGATCCTCCCGTTGTAGCTTTTACAATGCTTACTTCTTCATCAAAAGTTGGATAGTCTACCCAAATATTGAACATGAATCGGTCCAGCTGTGCTTCGGGCAAAGGATATGTTCCTTCTTGTTCAATGGGATTTTGTGTTGCAAGCACAAAAAATGGAGCTTCCAACGGATATCGCTGTCCTGCGGCAGTTACGATTCTCTCTTGCATTGCCTCTAGAAGCGCACTTTGTGTTTTAGGTGGAGTACGATTGATCTCGTCAGCCAACACGATATTGGCGAAAATGGGACCCTTTACAAATTTGAAATTTCGCTGATCATCCAATATCTCAGACCCTACAATATCCGAGGGCATTAAATCTGGTGTAAACTGTATTCGATTGAAGGACAGTCCCAAGGCTTCTGAAATTGTATTTACCAAAAGCGTCTTTGCCAACCCGGGAACACCAACCAAAAGGCAGTGACCATTGCTGAATATGGATGTCAAGACTGAATTCACCACGTCCTCCTGACCAACAATGACTTTAGCCGTTTCCTTTTTCAGGTTTTGCACCCTTAAAACGAAATCATCCGCTGCCTCTACTTCATCCTTGTAATCCTTCATATCATCTTCAATCAGCGGTAAAAATAACAAAGCGTTAATTCTACTTTTGAGGTTTAAGTTTTATTCTCAAAACGATTAATCAAATCGCAGTTACTAATTTGGTAAAATGAAACTGCTGCCTTCCATTATTACCCTTAGCCTTTTTGTCTCTTGCATTACAAATGAGTCCCAAATCAGTGCTGATTCAAAAGAAAACACTACTGAAATCATAACCGACAAAGAACAAACGGCAGAGCCATTTGCACTGCTCGAACTTTATACTTCTGAAGGATGTTCTGACTGTCCTGCAGCAGAAGCTTTGCTCAATGACATCGCACTTGAAGCTTGGGCTGATCGCAGTTATATCTACGCACTTTCATTTCATGTAGACTATTGGAACAAATTAGGTTGGAAGGATGAGTTCAGTCAGTCAATGTTTTCAGATCGCCAAAGGGCATATCGGAAGGTTTTTGGTAATGAGGTTGTTTATACGCCTCAAATGATCGTGAATGGTACACGTGAGTTTGTTGGCAGTGATAAGGATAAAACTACCCGCCATTGAAGATGCATTGAAGCACACTCCACAAGCCTATTTCACCATTACTCCAAATGAAAATTGGTTGGAAATAGAAATCAATCCAATTTCAATGAACTCTGCAATTGCAGATTCTGTCGAAAACTACGAACTAAATATTTGCATAGTGGAACGTGGATTAATTACGCATGTAATTCGCGGGGAAAACAAAGGAAAAGAGCTAGCGCATGAAAATATTGTTCGTTGGATGTCGACTAATCCATTATCTAATATAAGAGCAAAATATATGATTGATTATTATGCTGGTTTTGATGAGAATTTCAGTATTGTCTGTTTTATTCAGCATAAACAGTCTTTGGGTATTGTTGGCGCAACTATTTGGAATTATTAATAATTCAAACTTCCTATTCAAACATCTATTGACCGAAATCACTAAAACTTCGTCTTCTTTCATTTCACAATGAAATATCTCACTCGTCTGTTTTTAGGAATATCATTCTGTCTTCTATTTACTCAAGCAAGACCAACTGAAGATTCGCTATCTAATTATCCTGACAGCCTTATTAAGAAACGGCTAGCTGCAGTTATAATTGGCGAGTCCTCATTCTACATAAGTGGAATGTCATATCTGCAGTACATCTGGTATAAAGATCATGACCGTGTACCATTTCATTTTTATGATGATTCGAAGGGGTATTTACAGATTGACAAATGCGGACACGCATTCGGAGCCTACTTGGAAAGTTATCTTGGCTATGAATGGTTAAGAAAGTCAGGAGTTTCAAGGAAAAAAGCCTTGTTGTTCGGTGCACCATTAGGGGCAGTGTTGCAATTTCCAATTGAGGTTTTCGATGGCATTTATGAAGGATGGGGATTCTCAATTTCTGATGTAGCCGCAAATACTGCTGGCGCCTCATTAGTCGCAGTTAACGAACTTTTGTTTCGGGAACAATTGATAAAATACAAATTCAGCTATCAGCGATCTGTTTACGCACAAATGGGAAACGGTTATTTAGGTGATAATTGGCTAGAAAGCCTATTCTATGACTACAATGGACATACGTATTGGCTCAGCTTACCGATCAAGTCCATCATACCTATTCAAAAGCTACCCAATTGGTTGTGTCTGAGTGCAGGATACAGCGCAAATGGCATGTATGGTGAGTTTACTAACCAATCTGTTTATGGAGGCTATCCCCTTCCAAACGTAAAACGAACTCGTCAACTTCTACTGTCCTTAGACTTAGATCTCACCCAAATCGAGACAAAATCGAAGCTTGTAAACACCCTTTTTGATCAACTCTTTTGGATCAAATTTCCCATGCCTGCCTTGGAATGGAACGATTTATCTGGATTTCACACACATGGCCTTTATTGGTAGCAGGTTCAATAAAAAAGGGGCTTCCGCCCCCTTCCCTATTCTAGTACATTACCGTTTCTCAAATTGACGCTGTATTCCGTTCTATAAACTGAGTAAGTTTCTCCCCTTTAAGCAATCCCTTGCTTAAAAGCGCCAAATCGGCCGCCTGCTTTGCCATGGCATTTTTCTTCTCTGTATCAGTTTCAAGCAGCAATTTCGAAATCAATGGGTGATTGCTATTCACAATTAAATTGTAGCTCTCTGGCATGTTGCTCATGCCGAACATACCCCCTCCAATTTCTGCCTGCTCCTTCATTCGTCTCATAAATTCGCTTTGGGTTATTGACATGGGCGAATCAGATTCATCCAGCGCCTCGTAATGAATGACAAACTTCTCTTTGTCCACTACTCCTTCAATAACAGGAGTCAAATCCTTCTTTTGATCTTCTGTCAAGTTACTCTCAACCGCATCCGCTTTCGGGATCAACTTTTCCAATGAATCAGCATCCACGCGTTTGAAATTGGTCTTATCCAATTTGGCCTCAAAGTGCTGTAATAAGTGAGCCGTAAGCGGAGTATTCATCTCCAGAATATCGTAACCGCGTTTTTCAGCCTTAGCTATAATACCATGGTCAGCTTCAGGATTATTTGTATAAAGTATAATGGTATTACCATCCTTATCTGTTTGTTTTTCCTTGATTATTTCATTGTATTCCTCAAAAGTTTTGAATTCATTTTTGGTATTCTTCAATAGATAAACAGGCTGAATACGATCATAGAATTTCTCATCTGTCAGCAAACCATAATCCATGAACACCTGCATATCTGGCCACTTCTTTTCAAAGTCATCTCGATCGTTTTTAAACATCTCGGCCAATTTGTCGGCCACCTTCTTAGTAATGTGACTACTGATCTTTTTCACATTGCTATCGCTCTGCAGGTAGCTTCTGCTCACATTTAATGGAATATCTGGAGAATCAATGACTCCATGGAGCAATGTCAAAAATTCAGGAACAACATTTTCTACTGAATCGGTAATAAAGACCTGGTTACTGTATAACTGAATCTTGTTTTTCTGCAGCTCTACCTTATGTTTCGCAAGTTTTGGGAAGTACAATACGCCCGTAAGGTTAAACGGATAATCAACATTGATATGAATATTGAACAATGGTTCTTCAAAGGTCATTGGGTACAATTCCCTGTAAAAACCTTTGTAATCCTCGGCTGATAGATCGCTTGGTGATTTCTTCCAAATCGGATTTGGATTATTAATAATGTTATCCACTTCAACAGACTCCTTCTTCACCTTGCCATCGTCATCTTTTTCTCCATTGGCATTGTCGCGCATCTCTGTCTTGGTACCAAACTTTATCTGAACAGGCAAGAATTTACAGTACTTCGATAGAATTCCTTCTATTCTATTTTCTTCCAAAAACTCTTTTGAATCATCATCAATGTGGAGTATGATCTCTGTGCCTCGAGTTGTCTTTTTGGATTTGGTCACACTGAATTCTGGGCTACCGTCACATACCCACTTCACTGCATCTTCATCCTTCCAGCTTTTGGTGATGACCTCGACCTTCTTCGAAACCATGAAAGCACTATAGAAACCAAGTCCAAAGTGACCTATAATACCACCATCTTCTACTTTGCCCTCATATTCCTTCAAGAACTCAGATGCCCCTGAAAATGCAACTTGATTCAAGTACTTTTCAACTTCATCCTTGGTCATTCCAATTCCTTGATCGATGATGTGCAACGTGCCTTTCTTAGCATCTACTTTCACTTCGATGGTGGTATTTCCGACCTCTCCGGTGAACTCGCCCAATCGAGCCAATGTTTTAATCTTTGTTGTGGCATCTACCGCGTTCGATACCAGTTCTCTCAAGAAAATCTCGTGATCAGAGTATAGAAACTTCTTGATGATCGGAAAAATATTCTCCGCCTGAACGTTAATCGTCCCCTTCATAGCATTCCAAATTTTATTGTGATTGTATTTAGCTTAAAAAATTGTTTCATAGATGAAATAATATCATTCATCGGACAGAGGCTAGGTCAAAGTACATGCCATCACCCTCAATCTGTCAATCTGTCAACTGTGCTTTTCCAAGAATCCGCAAAACCAGCATCAATGGCTGAACAGCATATCCAAGATAATGCCTTCACCAACATTATATTTGAGACTCAAACTAAACAGCATGAGATATTTTTTACTCCTCTTAACGGTCGCCATTTCCTTTCAAAACATGGCATCCGATGTCGAACCTATTCTTACTGGCAGAGCTGCACATGAGGTGGTTTCTGGCACAAATATTATTCGGTACAAATCTTTTTCTGAGGTTCCATCATTTATTCGGTTTAGAGAGAACGCCCAAATTAGCTTCGAAGGATGGGAATCTTGGATGAAAGCCCATTTTTTTAAAGGCGATGATGCCAGTGGGTTCCGCCTTATAGGCACTGAGCACGACCAACTGGGGATGATTCACTATCGTTACCAGCAACTTGCTAATACTATTCCGTTGGAGTTTGGAATTTGGATAGTTCACACTAAAAACGGTAAGGTAATCAGTATGAATGGGGAATTGGTTGATGACGTACCCAACTTAAAGCCAAGTATCAGCGAATCAGCAGCGCTAGAATTGGCCCTGATTAATATTGGCGCAGATACTTATAAGTGGCAGATACCGGCAGAGGAGCAGCATTTGAAGGCTGAGCAAAACGATGCATCTGCTACTTATTATCCCAAAGGAGAATTGGTTATCATCAATAACGATCCCTCGTTAAAAGAAGTAAACCTAAGTATGGCTTGGAAATTCAACATTTACGCATCCGAGCCTCTGAGTCGCACTGAAGTGTTTGTGAACGCTGAGCAAGGTTCTATAGATTTCAAACAAGATTTGATTCATCACGCTGACTCAAATGGAGTGGCAATTACAGGATATAGCGGTACGCAAAACATAGTGGCTGATTATACAGGAACACAATTTAGACTGCGTGAATCGGGACGAGGTAATGGTGTGGAAACCTATACTATGAACAACGGAACAAACTATGGAGCCGCATCGGATTATACAGATAACGACAACAACTGGAATGCCACGGGCAGTGCCCAATATGGAACAGATGCGCATTGGGGCGCAGAAATGACATATGACTATTTCTACAATAATCACTCTCGAAATAGTATTGACAATGCAGGCTTCAAACTATTGAGTTACTGCAGCTACGGTAACAATTACAACAATGCTTTTTGGGACGGACAAAGAATGACCTATGGTGATGGTGGAGCACCTTTTCAAGTCATTGATGTGGTTGGTCATGAAATCAGCCACGGATTAACATCAAACACGGCTAATCTCGTTTATTCGTATGAATCTGGTGCACTCAATGAAAGCTTTTCGGACATATTTGGCGCTGCGGTCGAATTTGATGCCCTTGGGTATAACAATGGTGATTGGTTAATGGGTGAAGATCGTGGCTCTGCCATTCGATCTCTCAGCAACCCCAATCAATATGGTGATCCTGACACGTATTTTGGCACATACTGGTTTACAGGTGCAGGAGACAATGGAGGTGTGCACACGAATAGCGGTGTTCAGAATTTTTGGTTCTATTTGCTTACTGTTGGGGGAACTGGCACCAATGATATTGGAGATAACTATAGCGTAACTGGATTAGGGGTGGAAGATGCTGCAGCCATCGCGTTTAGGAACTTAACGGTTTATTTAACCACAAGTAGTCAATATTCAGATGCTCGCTTTTATGCGATTCAATCGGCACAAGATTTATTTGGAGTTTGCACCCAAGAAGTAGAAAGCACAACAAACGCATGGTATGCAGTTGGCGTTGGAACAAGCTACGTATCTGCTGTGGACGCAGATTTTGTCGCGGATGACACAGAGGATTGTTCACTACCGTTTACTGTGAATTTCAACAATTTCAGTTCTAATGCTGATACCTATGCATGGACATTCGGAGATGGCGGGACATCTGCAGCTGCACTTCCATCACACACCTATACAACAGCTGGCACATACACTGTGCAACTAACGTCATCCTCCTCGTGCGGAACGGATACAAAAACCGAAACTTCGTATATCACCGTTGGACCAAGTGTTCCTTGCGATTATATCCTGCCAGTGTCCGGAATTGGTGAAACACAAGAAGGGTGCACAGGATACTTGTATGACAACGGTGGTCCTGATGATCTATATATCGCCAACACCCAATCCTCCGTAACAATTGCACCATGTGGTGCTTCGACTGTTACCCTCAATTTCGAAGAATTTGTGGTGGAAACGGATGCGAATTGTCAATACGATTACTTAAGTGTGTACGATGGTCCCAGCACTTCATCCACCTTGATCGGAACCTACTGTGGAACAAGTAGCAATAGTGCAAATTATCCTCCGAGTTCAATTACTTCCACAGGTCCTGCAATCACGATCGTGATGTTTGCCGATGGTGGATTAGAATACTCGGGCTTCAAGATCGCCTGGGAATGCGAAGAAGGAAATACCCCTCCGGTACCTGCTTTTCAGGCAAACGTGAGTGAGACTTGCGATGGTTTGGTGAACTTTGAGAATTTAAGCAGCAATTGTCCTGATAACTATTTGTGGCGTTTTGGCGATGGTACCACCTCTACTTCATCTGACCCAACGCATGAATACACGTCCAATGGATCATTCAATGTCACTTTAATAGCTGCAAACACAAATGGGTCTGACAGTATCATACAACAGTCTCTGGTAACCGTAAATCGTCCATCAGAGCCAATAGGAGAAAATGTGGAGATATGCCCAGAAGAATCAACTACTTTATATGCTTTTGCCACCTCGGCAGGAGAAAACAGGTGGTATGATGATCCATTTTCGACCACACCAATACATGTGGGCGATTCGTTCACAACTCCGGTCATAACCTATTCTACTCCATATTATGTAGAAACAGTTGTTGAAGGAACTTCAGATACTGTGGGTCCACCCAATAACACCTTCGGTGCTGGAGATAACTTTCAATTTAATCAATCGCTGATCTTTGATGTATTAGCTCCTGTAACCCTGAAAACGGTCAGGGTTTATGCAGATGGTGATGGAGATAGAACAATTGAAATCAGAGACGCAAATGGCGCGATAATCGAATCCACCATGGTATATATTCCTGATGGCGAATCTGTTGTCACTCTGAATTTAAATCTACCAGTGGGAACCGACATGCAAATCGGACTTTCCAATGCAAGTAATGTGAATCTATTCCGAAATAATGATGGGGTTACATATCCTTATTCCGTGAATAACCTTATTTCGATTACACGCAGTACAGCAAACCAAAATGGTGGTTTAAACCACTACTATTATTTCTATGATTGGGTAGTTGGCGATCCTGATTGTACAAGTCCAAAGCATGAAATTATCGCAAGCACTGGAGTTTGTACAGGAATCGATGAGATTGATCAAAATGCCGTGAGCATCTACCCAAATCCTAACTTAGGATTATTCAACGTTGTATGGAACGATATTGAAATTGACGCAATCAATGTGTACAATGTTCAAGGTCAATTGGTGAATAGAGTAGACATGATAAGTGCATCAAAATCTATTGAACTTAAGCTTAGCGCTGGATTATATCATGTACAGTGTGAATCGAATAAAGGACTTATCACCAAAAAGGTGATTGTACAATAAGGACACCTAACTTATAAATGTAAAAAGGCTTGATCAACTATTTGATCGAGCCTTTTTTAGTTGGATAAAATGACCTGATCGCTAGCGCTTAAATCAATCCGCAAATGAGGTTGTGAAACTCCCGCAACTTTTAGATAATTCAATATTGGGGCGAGTTCAGAAGCCTCAATTGATTCAGCAATAAACTTTCCATTCTGTATAGCTCCATTCGAAATACGCAGCTTAGCAGCAACTCCGGAATTAAAGCTTGCAACAAATGCATCCAAAACTGAAAAGTGACCACCATTAAAATCATTTAGATCATATTCGAAATACCCCTTCAACTCATCGATTTCACCGTCATCAGCCAGTCGTGATTGAAAACCCAATGGGGCATCATTCTCATATGATTTAGAAAGCATAATAGCCTGTGAAGGCAATACTGAAAAAGCAAAAACATATTTATTCGTTCTATTGACCAATACATTCTTTTGTTGCCCGCTTAAGTATATTTCATAAATATCAGAAAGACCCTCGCCATCTTCAACAGAAATGAAATAATTCTCATTTACTGTATACTTTTCAAACTCAAAATTTCCATTCTCGTCAACTTCGGTGATTTGGATGATATTCTCTTGTTCATCCATTAGCTTTAGTCGAACCCCTGACTTAGGTAATTTCTTGTATTCAAACTTACCTCTCAACTTTGCTGGCGCGTCAGAAACAACATAGCCGCTCTCCGTCTCAGATTTCAACGAATACAATGTCATAGGTCGTTGTTGAGCCAATTTTTTAAATGCAAATACGCCTGTTCTTGAATCCTCTAAATAAAACACAATGTCTTGAGGGTTTTTAGCTAGGAATATTTCACTTTCGCCAAGGCTTGCCTCCTGCTCCGAATCAAGCTGTAAAGTATAGTCTCCTTCGGGAATAGACTCAGTAAAAACAAATCTACCTTCCTCATCAGTAATTGCCCGATCTACCGTTTTATCCTGATCATCAATCAATGATATTTCTGCAGATATCAATGGCAACTTGCCCGATTTTAAATATCCAGATAGTGCACTATTGATTCTTGCAGGTTGAAAACCATATTGATCAAAAAATGATTTTGACATGTCCTTATCATGTTCAACCAATCGTTCAATTCCTTTTTCAGAGCCATCCGAGAGAGCTCGAAATTCGAATAAATAACGATCTGTTTTGGTAACGATTATATCCTCATCCGGATTGTCGTTGGTCAAGAATATTTCATAAACATCAACCAATCCTTGGGTTTCTGCATCAACGGACAAAAAATAACTCTTTTCACTTGAGTTTGTGCTGAACTGGAAATATCCATCTTCATCAGTCAAAATCTCTTCTACAATCTTGCTATTTTCATCAACAACCTGCAACTTCAGTTTTTCGTTTAATGTGCCGAACATGGCCACCTTTCCGGATATAGTCGTTGGCCTATCTACCACTCTACCATTCGAAGCTAAGTTCTCTAATTTACTTACTTCTTCAATTTTTTCACCTGATAGTACCTTAAAACCAAAGAGTCCCAATTCGTTTTCATTCATAAAAATCATTTTCTCACCAAGGTCATTTGTGAGAAATATATCGGCAGTGCTTAAATCTTGTCTGATGCTATCATCAATTGCGATTTTATAATCACGATCTGGCAGAAAAGATTGAAGATTAAAATAGCCTTCATCATTGGTGGTGACAGATTGAATGATCTTGTCATTTTCATCAATTAAATTCAATCGGACATTCATTGCTGGCAGCTTTTCCATTCGAATAAACCCGCTGGCCGAAGGATGAACAGTCATATCTACCTCCTCATTTGGTTTATAAGAGATGCTATGTAAAAATCCAGTGTGACCATCCCTATTACTTACAAAGTAAGCTTCGTTTTGAGCATTAGATATGGTAAAATAGGCTTCAAATTTTTCGGAATTAATGTTTGGTCCAAGATTTTGTGGTTTTGACCAATTCTGCCAGGTATCATCAAGTCGGACAGAAACAAAAATATCAGCACTTCCATAGCTGTTGTGACCTTCACTTGCAAAAAACATATGCTTTCCATCCGTGGACATGAATGGTGACATTTCAAATCCCGAAGTGTTAATTCTTGCACCTGTATGGATAGGCTCAGACCATCCTTTTTCTGTTCTAAGCACCACATAAATATCTTCTTTTCCAAAAGAAAACTCCCCGTTCATGGATATCAATAAAAAGGATTCATCTTCAGGAACAAAAAATCCAAAAAATTGACTTTTTAGTTCAATTTCTGGAAACGCTATCACATGATCTAAAACATATTCACCTTCCAAAACTTCATAAGCCCTTATCTCATTAATAGGTGCCCCCGAAGTCCTATTTGTGTATAAACTAAAGATGAGTTGCCCCATGGATTGACCAATGATGAGATCATTGACTTCTGAATTAAGTCCTTTAAGTAAATTGGTAGGCTTGGACCATCCATCGGAGTTACGTTGTGCCGTCCAAATATCTTGATCAGAACTTCCTCCTAAAGATTTTGGATGATTGTTCTTTGTAAACCAAATTTGATTTCCATCCGAGCTCAGACATGGGTTTATGGTTTGATAGCCATCATTAAGTGTTTTAACCGCTTCAGCTTTCTGTAAATAATCTGATGGTTTGAATTGACCTTGAAGAGTGCTAGACCACAGGACAAGTAAGAATACTAAAACCTTAGGGAAAGTCAATTTCTTTATATATGAGGGTAGAATGATAGATAAACAAATGTAAGCCATACTATCATAAGACAATTTTTAGGCCAGCGTAAATAAAAAGCTCCGATTTCTCGGAGCTTTTCGAAACTTAACCTAACTTAACCTTCTGCGTGAAAGTGATTTCAAGTAAGCGTTTATTTTTCGAAGTCAACTATCAAAACAATAATACGGTCAAGGTCGATGAGGATGTGGTCCAAATTAGATCTAAAAATCCGCAGATTTTCGCTTTTTACCGTCTTCTTTTGTTGAGTCATTCTTTTCACGATCAACGTATTCCTTAGCTTCTTTTAGAGAAATCTTATTTCCTAAATTAAAGGCTACAATAAAGGCATCGTCAATTCCTTTCGTTTTCAAGGCATCTCGATACGCCTGTGCTTCCTCATAAGTTGGAAAGCTTCCCACGGTTAAAATAGTTAGACCATTTTGAGGGTACTCACGAATACCTTCAATTTCTAAATACTTATCCGCTACTGCACTTGGTACGAGTGCAGCGAAGGCACCAACTTGTACTCTGAAATCAACCTTTCCATCGATATGCCAGTCAATGTTCGATTTACCTAAACCTAAGACCTCCTTCGTATAATCTGGCTGATTAATATCTACGATAAAAGCATCCTTGTAACCCAATTCGATAATCTTATCCTTTAGGGATTCCGCTTGCTTTCTATACGGAAATCGACCGATTACGTATCTAAAGATTCCGTTTTCATCAACATACACCTCCACATTTTTAACATCGGTGAAATCACGGGTTGGTTTTAAATCTATTAGGGCGGCAATCTGTATGCCATATTGAGAAGTCATTGAAGTGAAATTAATATCTCGAGTACGCAGGTTCTCCCAATCACTAAATGGTATTAATCGCTCCTTTATCTGGGGTTCTATGCGCTCCTGTCTTACTTCGGCTAATATTTCTTGACTGGCTTTTTGTTCTTCTGAAATCTCTGGGGCAGGCTCTTCTTCTTGTATTTCTTCTTGTGTTTCTTGCGTTTCTTCTATTGCAACAACCTCGACAGGTTCAACTTTCGCGTCTTCAACTTTATTCTCTTCAACACTCTCCTTTTTGTCTTCTTCGACTCGTTGAACTATTTCGGGTTCATCTTTTTCTTCTGGTTCTGGAACACCATTTTCCTTTTGCTTTTGCAGATTGCATTCACGCACCCACTTTTGACCATCAACCAAGTAATACTCATCATTGTATGAATACACCTGATAAAATCGATTTAATGCCCGCAGAGCCTCTTCACACTGTCCATTTTTCGAATAGGCAATCGTGAGATAATAGTATACATATTCTGGAGCACGTCTTTCCCTGCTCGAACCAGCAGCATAATCAGTTGCGTAAAGACTAGATGCAGTTTCGAGCAATTCCACCGATTCGTTTATTTTAATATCTTCCTTCACATAACATAAACCAAGTAAATAATTCAAATTAGCATTTTTGGGATCGCTATTCCATAATCCTTCAAGAATGGGAATTGCTTGATTAAGCTTATGATTTGCCAGATGCAGCTTGGCTTGGTTAAAATTATCTGCCTGTTGACCTTGCGTTAAATGTGGTGTACCAAGCAATGCAATTGCCAATATGGTTAGTAAATATTTCATCCGGACTTTTTGATTCTATCAAACTTAGATCAACTGGTAGGTCAGTATTTTATAAATGCTTTTAGTTTTCGACACTAAACTGTAAACAGGAATTAACGGAATGATGCAATTATTCCACGATGATCAGAAGGTGTGTTCTCCAAAAGCTCAAGCTCTGTGCATTGAATATTTTGATCTGCAAATACATGATCAATCCGAATAGGCGGCCATTTCAAGGTATTTACCCAACCTAGACCTTGAGTCTTTGAAACATCAATATGACTCTTTCTGAACTGATTATATATTTTGGATCCTACTGCCGCATTTAGATCGACACATATCATCGATTTGTATTTATCTGAAATTGCACTTTGAATAATTGTTGCTTGGTTTTCTTGTCTTTTTAATACATCTTTCAAGCCAAGCTTCGTTCCAGGTCCTTTTAAATTGAAACTCTCGACATGCGCATTTATAAGCTGAACGGTGTCTTCCTTTAGCTTAATCAAATGAGACCAAGCTTCATTTGTTTGCGAGATTTCATTGAAAACCAATGTTGAACCAAGGATTGGTCGCTTCGAAAAAATTGCGGTGCCAAAAATATTTCCATCATGAGGTTGAAAATGGTAGTATTCAAACCCTATTCTTTGCGCGAAATCTCTGGATACCGTGGATATATCTGGCCATTTATAATAAAGGCCAAATTCTTGTACAAGAACTACATCAGGTACCTCCTTATTTATTAGTTGAATTACCTCGGAAACATTGGCAGTGTCATTATTAAACTGGGCAACATTTAAGGATAGTAGGGTGATTTCCTTATCGTCTGTGGGTCGAAGATTAATCTCAGCATTCCGACATGAATAAACGAATATGGTTACCAACAACATAATGAGGACATCAGTTCCCATTTTTCGCTTGATCGAGCTGTAGATTGCGATCAATACAGAGACAGCCAACAGTAAGCCATCCAACAACGGTAATAAATTAGCGAAAATTGAAATAAATGACAGGATAGGTGATGCACCAGAAAACAACACCAGAAGCACCACTAATCGTGCTAAAACTCGTGTCATAAATCAGGTTGTATTGGGTCTTGCACCAAATATCAGTGAACCGACACGAATCATATTTGAACCCTCTTTTATTGCGACTGAATAATCATTGCTCATCCCCATAGATAGGTGCTTCATTTCCAAATTTGGCAGGGTATAATTCGAATTTATCGTTTTGAACATTTCCCGTAACGAATGAAATTCTGATGAAATTTGTGATTCATTTTCAGTATTTGTTGCCATTCCCATCAACCCTTTCACTGATATATGATGGAGATTTGAAAATTCAGATGAACTGAGCAATTCAAATAATTCCTCACGATCGAACCCAAATTTTGTATCCTCTTGAGCAATATGAACCTGTAACAAACACGATATTACTCGTTCTTCATTTTTGGCTCTTTTATTTATCTCTTTTAAAAGTTTCAAACTATCCACGCCATGGATTAGATGCACATAACCAGCGATATACTTAACCTTATTCGATTGCAAATGACCAATTAAATGCCACCTAATGTCCTTTGGTAGTTCCACTTGCTTACTATGCATTTCCTGCACAAGATTCTCACCAAAATCTCGCTGGCCAGCTTCATATGCTTCGAGAATCGATTTAACAGTATGTCGTTTTGAAACTGCAATAAGAGTTACATCTGTTGGAAGATCCGATCTGAGTTTATTTAATCTATTTTGAATTGACATATTGCAAATATTGCGAACAAACTCATACTTCGCTTTGGATCAAATGGACAATGAACCATGTATTTTGAGCGTTTAGTATAGTATGACCGTACAAAATCTATCTATTATAGCAATAGTCTTCGCTTATTTCGCAGCGGGTAGCACGGCCCATAGTCAAGTGAATTTTGTTGACACATTCTACTTTGAGCAAGGTGTTGCTTCGCTCGATGCACAAACGCTTATTAAGGTCAAGAAGCTTTTAACCCTCAACTATCAAAATGTTAGCATAATGCCATTTCATGGCAGCGAAGATTCTATAAGTATTTGTTACGAGAACAATATTTACCAAAGGCGAGCAGAAAATGTTAAATGCTACCTAGTGAGTCATAAAATGGATTCTACTAAAGTGCAAATCATCCACGATGGGCATCTAGAGTATGATCAACCTGAATTTATTGGCCTCCGTTCTATATATGTAGCCACAAGAAAAAATAAACATAAAAGCCCCACATTCGATGAAATATCGTGGGCAATCCAATTAGAATAAGACAAAAAAAACCGTCCCTGAGAGGGCCGGTCAGCGATTTTTAATCGCCATGCTACGGATTGAGGATTATATAGTATCAACTCTTGGTTGACATCTTATCGTTTTCGATGACTCAAACATATGGCAATAAATACATGTAGATGTGTGTCGCAACATTCATTGTTGTGAACGAACTTCATTTGTAGGTGAGCCGTCATTCTAAATCTAGCGCACGGTATACATCCTCTCTATGTGTTCTAGAAATGGGTATGGTAACTTGACCTATTTGTAATGACGATCGACTTACAGAATCTATTTTCTTAATGTTTACAGCATAGGATCGGTGCACTCGAATGAATAAATCCTCGGGTAACTTTTCAAGCGCAGCTGACAGAGGTTGCCTACTCACAACCTTGGTTTTAGTAGTATGCACCTCGATGTAAATATTATCTGCCTTCACAAAAAGAATATCCTCATGATCAAGAATTCGCGATTTGTGACCGTCTTTTATACTTACAGTAGTATCCTCCGCACGCACCGCATGCATCATGGTCATTTCGATGTTCGTGTATATATCCTCTTCCGTAAATGGCTTTAGAACATAAGCGCCAGGGACCGTCTTCTTAGCTTCTTCTAACGTGGCTTTATCTGCATATGAGGTCAGAAACATGAAAGGCACTCTCAATTCTCTTAGCTCTTGAGCCAACTCAATTCCTTCCATTTTGCCATGTAAATTGATGTCGAGAATAGCGAGATCATAGCCTCCGAGCTCTATCACCAATTGTCCACTTAGGAAAGTATGTACCACACCGATGACCTTATGTCCCATATCCTCCAACATAAGTTTGAGCATTTCTGCGATCAAACTCTCATCTTCTACAATGATGATTTTCAGACTATCAGCCATTTAAGCTATGGTATTTAAGATGAAATTTCTAAAGCTCGTGTACGAAAAGTCCGCTTCGAAGTTTAGGTTCGAACCAGGTAACCTTTGGAGGCATGATTAAATCCGCATCACTAATGTCGATCAATTGCTGCATTGACACCGGATACATTGCAAACGCAACCTTCATTTCTCCAGAGTTCACTCGTTTTTCTAACTCACCTAATCCCCGAATTCCTCCTACAAAATCGATTCGTTTATCTCTTCGAAGATCAACGATGTCAAACATGGGTTCCAAAACCTCCTTAGACAGAATCGTTACATCCAACACTCCCAGTGGGTCGTTGTCATTATATGTATGATCCATTGCTTTTAACTCATACCACTTTCCTGATAGGTACATTCCAATGCAATGCAATGACGTAGGACGATACTGACCAGACATCTCTAAAACTGAAAAACTATTGTTCAATTTGGAAAGAAAATCAGATTCTGACAATCCATTTAAGTCTTTCACAACTCTGTTATAATCAATAATTTTCAACTGATTATCAGGAAAAACCACCGCCATGAAATAATTATAACGTTCTCCATCGTTTTTGTTTCCGCCATTCTTTTCTCTGAATTCTTGACCAACAAGTGCACCTGCAGCTGTTCTATGATGTCCATCGGCAACATATATGGAAGGCACCTTTTCGGTGAAGTAGGCCTCAATACTTGAGACATGATCATCATTATCTACTACCCATAAGGTATGTTGAATACCATCAACTGTTGTGATATCATATACGGGATCAGAACCTGATTTAACATCTTCAACTAGAGTATCAATGTCATTTACATGTGGATAAGAGAAGAATACAGGCTCGGCATTCATCTTACCAAAACGCACATGATTCTTACGATCCTCCTCCTTATCTGGACGAGTTAATTCATGCTTCTTTATGTTGTTATCGAAATAATCATCGATGGCGCAGCAACCTACAAGACCGGTTTGCATGTGACCATCCATGATCAGTTGGTATACATAGTACGACTCCTTATCATCCTGCTTTAAAACACCATTCTCCTTGAGAAGATCATAGTTTTCTTTTCCCTTTTTGTAGATCGATTCATCGTAAGGATCGTGATCAGAAGGAAAATCAATCTCAGGCTTGATCACGTGATAAAAGCTGGCAGGATTGCCAGCCGACTCTTCCTTGGCCTCATCCGCGTTTAATACATCGTAAGGTCTACATGCAACTGCTTTCACTTTGTCTACAGCAGGTCTTACTGCTTTGAATGGCTTAAAAATGCTCATCTTGTTTAAGTCTAAAAAGGTTTGTTCGGGTGTTATCCCAAAAGTTCAATTATTTGATCGGCTAACTCCACTCCTATGCGATCTTGTGCTTCAACGGTGCTTCCACCTATATGTGGAGTACTTAATACACGAGGATGAGCTAGTATATCTGCCCTAGGGGCTGGCTCCCCAACAAAAACATCCAAAGCAACGGCTTTCACTTTACCCGCATCCAACGCTGCTAACAAGGCATCCTCATCTATAGATCCGCCACGTGAAGTATTCACTAAAGCAACGCCATCTTTCATTTTTTCAAATTCGCTAGCACCAATTACTGCGCTTCCATCGGCTTGCTTTGGAACATGCAAACTGATGTAGTCTGCTTGAGAAACACATTCATCAAAGGAGCTTCGATTTACAGTAACATCGACTTTGTTTCCGCCAATATTCAATGCTAAAACGATGGTATTCTTTTCACCACGAGTATTATACATCACGTTCATACCACAACCCAAGGCGTATTTGGCTAACTCTTGACCTATCCCGCCAAATCCAATTATTGCGAGCGTTTTACCTCTAAGTTCCGTTCCCTTACTGTATGATTTTTTTAATGCTTTAATATCGGAAGCACCTTTTGAAGGCATTTTTTGATATGCATCATAGGTAAACCTTGCCATAGCAAATAAACTGCCCATCGCCAATTCGGCCACAGATTGTGAGCTCGCAGCTGGTGTATTAATTACATGTAATCCTTTATCTCTACCATATTGAACATCAATATTATCCATACCAACTCCACCTCTACCGATCAGTTTCAAATTCGGACAAGCATCCATATGCTCTTTTCGAACCTTGGTAGCACTTCTAACTAATATCCCAACGTAACCACCAACATTTATTCCTTGTGATAATCTTTCCTGAAGTACAGTTTCGGTAACAACGGTATATCCAGCTGATTCCAACTTCCGCTTTCCAGAAGCTGAGATACCATCGTTTGCTAAAATCTTCATGCGGTCTTGCTTTTATCTATTTATCTTCTTCGGATTGTTCTTTTGCCTTTTCGGCTTCTTCCTTCGCTTTCTTTGCTGACTCTGCTGCTGCTTCTTTCTCTGCTGCTGCGTCTTCCTTCGCCTTCTTTGCAGCTTCTTTAGCCGCTGCTTTCTCAGCAGCCGCAGCCTCTTTGGCCGCTGTTTTTGCAGCTGCTGCGGCCTCTTTCTCAGCCTCTTTGGCAGCTTTTGCCGCTGCGTCTCTGGCATCTTTTCTTGAATCTTTCCATACGCCAAATTCATCCATTTGAGCATCTGTGAAATCTCGTTCAGCAGCATCAGCAAATGAATCGATCATTACTTCAAAAACTAAGTCCAATTCTTCAATCAAGCCGCGCTTTGCGGCTCCTTTGAAGTCCTCTAGCTTACCATCATAAGCTTCTTCTCTATCTTTCCGGTCCACCTCAACGGTTTTATAAGTAATGTTTGAAATCCAGTAACTGTAGTCCTTTTTCTCAGCATCAAATTTCAATTCGAAACCCACTTTTCTTTTGGTATGCGTGTACTTCACTCCAAAGTGGTTATCCACCATTGGCATCTCTACATTAAACACTACTCCTCTAAAGGTCGTGTCATCACGAACTACGCTGTGCTTAAGGTCTTTGAATTCATCCAAACCCCAGTAGTAAAACCGATTGATTAACTCATCGGTACCCGCACGATCTACCGTAATCAGTTCTTCATTGTGCAACTGATATAATTTTGTTTCCTTGTCTACCTTAAGTTGAGCAAACACACTACTAACCGCAAATATTGCAGTGGTCAACACCATCCAATTTTTGATACTCTTCATATTCTCACGCATATTTAATTTCGAAGGCCTTCATTACATCTACTAAGGCCTGAACACTGTCTAAAGGTAGTGCATTGTACATACTTGCCCTAAATCCACCTACATCTCGGTGACCTTTTAGTCCGCTAATATTGGCAGTCTTACACATGTCCAAAAAGGAAGTGGTCAATGACTCATCCAAACCATCGTTTAGTACAAAACAAGCATTCATTATGGAACGATCTTCCTCTGCAGCAGTTCCTTTAAACATTGTATTTCGATCGATTTCGCCATATAGCAAATCCGCTTTAGCCTTGTTCATGATTCCGATCTGCTTCAAGCCTGTTTTCTTGATCCAACGCAACACCAACATACTAACATATACTGCAAAAACAGGAGGTGTATTAAACATCGACTCTTTGTCAGCATGCGTTTTCAGATTCAACATCGTTGGAATATTAGCACTTGAATTGCCAATCAAACTCTTTTTTGCGATGTAGAGTGTTGCTCCAGCTGGCCCCATGTTTTTCTGAGCACCAGCGTATATCAGATCAAACTTGGAAGTGTCTAATTCTCTGCAAAAAATGTCGGATGACATGTCACAAACCAGTGGGACATTCACCTCAGGTACATTATGAAATTGTGTACCGAAAATTGTGTTGTTCGAGGTATAATGCAAATAATCCACATCGCTTCCCACAACATAGTTCTTCGGAATGTGATTATAATTTTCTGGCTTGGATGTAGCAACTTCAACAGCCTCTCCAACCCATTTCCCCTCTTTCAAGGCTTTGGAAGCCCAAGCCCCAGTGGAGATATAAGCTCCTTTTTTATTCGCTCCTTGTAAATTGTATGCGCTAATCAAGAATCCCAAACTAGCTCCTCCTTGAAGAAACATAACTTCATAATCATCACTTAAATTATAGATCTCTTTCACCAAAGCTCTCGCCTCGTGCATTACTGCAACAAATTCTTTGCTCCGGTGCGACATTTCTAAAAGGCTGAGTCCAGTTCCGTTAAAGTCGAGTACAGCTTGAGATGCCTCTTGAAAAACCTCTTGAGGTAATATGCTGGGACCAGCACTAAAATTGTGAATTTTGGCCATGATTTGGTTGGTTAAAATGGTTGGCGAATTTGTGAATTTTTTATCGATCCTAAAAGCCGCAATTTGTAACTACACATATTTCGCTTGTTCTATTCCATTTTCAGGTTAGCATTCACCAAACATTCGACACCTAAAAGAGTATCTATGTATTGATAGTGAAATGAGATTTTTTCAAGTAACATGGAGCCTTCTCCTTGGATTTGGACACCGTAATATTCCTGAGGAAGAATATCGAACAACGCGCTGTCTCTATATGTGAACACCAAATTATTGTTCCACAACATTTCATCAACGCTTTGTCCATTTTGCAAGGTAAATTCCATTTGATCCACTTCACATGAATTGGATCCAATGTATGTTCCAATGTATTTAGAAAGTTCGCGTCTCTGACATGCATCGCCTTCCCAATACACATCGCATTTGCATTCCCGTTTTTGACATACACCGTTCTCGCATCCATAACGGCAATCACAAGATGTAAATATCATGACAATGAAAAAAACACTTATGTATCGCAGGCTTTTCAAGAATCGTAAAACTAAAGCCTAAAAGGGATTAATCTTCCAAAAGATCCGTCCATTCTTGAAGCATGTGTTGTTGTTTATCTTTAGCATACCAGAGTTGCACATCCTTTGAAAACTCAGAGTAAGGAGGCTTTGGCTCTGGGGCATGCTTGTATTCCATTACTAATTGCTGCAGCGGAGCTGGACGCGGACCCCATTGGTGCACCACCTCAAAATCATCATTCAAAAACAATATTACTGGAATAGATCGCCCTCCATTGATCAAATGGGTATCCATCAAATCGAGGTTTTCATCGCGCAGTAAAAATCTAGAGTCCATGCCCGTGTGTTCCGCAAATTTTTCAATTACGGGAACGATTTGGGAAGCATCTCCGCACCAACCTTCTGTGATAGTTAAGATATAATTAACCCTTGCGTTGCGGCCGTCAATTCCATCTAATTGTTCTGGTTTGATTGTTTTTTCTAACCTGCGCATGCGTTGCTGATTCAGCTTGGAATAATTCAATAGTGCTTGGCTTTGCTCGGGACCGGTCGATTTACCTTCTTCGATCAGCGAATCGACTAATTCGCGGTACGCTGAATATTCCATTCCCTTTTCCCAATACTCCTTGTAATCTATCATTTTCATAAATTCTTATCATCCATTAAATCTGCCAATTGCTCACCAATTTGGCCAGCCAGTGCGATTCCCATTCCGCTCATTTTAGTCGCTATGAGAAGTCCATCTTCACGCAGCCTTACAATGGGCATTTTTGTTTTTCCAAATGCCATAATTCCAGACCATCTCATGTCAATTTGAGGTGTTTCATTTAGTTCCAACACCCCTTCCAGCATTCCGTCCAATCTGGTCTGAATGGAATCGTTCAAATCAAATGAGGTTTTGGTCTCGCCTATTCTATCCAAATTTCTACCACCCCCAAAAAGGATTCGATTTCCCACATTTCTTAAGTAATAGAAACCTTCATCAAGGTGAAGGTTTCCACGAAATTTCAGTCCATTGATGGGTTTTGTTATTAATACCTGACCTCGCCCAGGATCTATTTGTTCTTCTGGCGCTAATAATTGAGTAAACGCATTGGTGCATAAGACGACTTGGTTCGCACTCATTTCAATAGTTCCTCTTTGCGCATCATCCACAATTAGACTTGCCCCTGCCTCTTTCGACTCAATCTTATTTACGTTCAATCCACACAAAAATTCGACTCCAATTGAGCTACAATAAGTGTACATGGACTTCAGCAATTTCCCTGTATCCACCTGTCCTTCTTGGGCCATCGAGACCAATTGTTGCTCGCTGTTTAGCCTCAACCCAAGCTTTATGTCCTTCGGTAAAATCTGCAGATAATCGGGAATAAAATCCTCTACCAATTCGTTGATGGCATCGATCTGCCCAATGGTGTGAGACAGAGATTCGTCAATGATTTCATAACCCCCAAAATCGTTATAACCAATGTCGTATTGTTTTAATCGATCTCTCGTAATTTTCAATCCTAACCAACGATCAAAAAGCAATTCTCTAGCATTATCTGAGCCCATAGACTGAATGTCGGCTGCCACCTCGGTCAAGCTTCCAAAGCACGCAAAACCAGCATTTCTAGTGCTTGCTCCATAGGGAATAGAACTTCGTTCAATAATCGTTACTTGACGATCAGGCCAGCGCTCTATGACGGATGCAGCAACAGACATACCAACAATACCACCGCCAACGATGGCAATATCCAATCGTGAAAATGACTCTCGCTCCCAAAATGACAAAGTGGATGGCATGGATGCTGAGCTCATTGAAGTAAGATCTCTTTCACGGTGTCCTTGCCAATGAATTGATTGACATTCTCCATGATCTGTTCCCGCTGATAATTTAATTCTTGCCTCAGTGCGGGTGAATTCAATCGTATAATCAACTTTGATCCGCGCAGAATAACCTCGTCCGTTCTGCTCGCTATAGCTGGACCAGCGATGGTAGACCATTCGCTATTAATGGACAATTCCGTTAATCCACTTCGCAAGCGATACACGTCTAACATGCGATCGATGACTTCGCCTAACGACTCTTGATTATGTTTTCTAGGTTTGAATCTCATGCTTTCATTTCTTCCACAGCACCCAATTCTACTTTGAATTTCTTTAACGGCACGTTTTCATCTTTGAATAAATCAGGCACTCGGTGCAAATTAGCATCTGTAAGGAAGATTTGTCCAAAATGATCTTCACTGACCAATTTCATCAAAGCGCCAACTCGATTATCATCTAGCTTATCAAAAATGTCATCCAACAATAATATCGGCTTTCGATTCTTCAACTCTTTCAAATAATCAAATTGCGCCAATTTCAAGGCAATTACAAAGCTCTTTTGTTGGCCTTGACTTCCAAATTTTTTCATTGGATGTTCGCCAATTTGAAACTGCAAATCATCCTTATGCACTCCCTTCGTGGTGTAATGCGCCCGCATATCGTTTTGCCGAGACTGCTTTAAAAGGTCAATGAGTGACTCATCATTCAGGTGACTTTCATACTGAATGTGCACCTTCTCTGCACCGCCCGATACTAACTCATAGAAATTGGAAAAAATGGGCAGATAGCTTTCAAGGAATTTCACTCGCTCTTTATGAATTTCGGTACCGCAAACATGTAGTTGCTCATCAAACACTTCGAATGCTGTCTCGTCAAACCTTCTCCCCTCTACCCACAGATGCTTCAGCATGGCATTGCGCTGCGCCAGCAATCGATTGTATTGCATGAGGGTATCCAGATAGGCACGATTGTATTGAGAAATGATACCATCCATGAACTTCCTACGCACATCACTGCCCTCACGAATTAAGTCCGTGTCGGATGGAGCGATCATGACCAACGGAATCGTACCGATGTGATCGGCTAATCGATCGTATTCCTTTTCATTGCGCTTAAACTTCTTTTTCTCGTTGCGTTTTTGCCCACAATAGATGCGTTCATCTTCGCCATCTAGCACAAATTTGGAATCAAGCATGAAAAACCCACCCTCATATTGGATGTTTTGCGAATCGATGGGATTGAAAAAGCTTTTACAGAAAGCCAGATAGTAAATGGCATCCAATAGTGTGGTCTTGCCTGCACCATTGTTTCCTAGAAAGCAATTCACCTTTTCGGCTAAGTCGATTTTGGCTTCGCTGACATTTTTAAATTGAAGAATTTCTAGGTGCGACAAATGCATGGGTCAAAGGTAAGATTCATGTATAGCTGTGTGCTTTAAAAAAATATATTTGCAGCCTCATTTTTTAAGGTAATTCAAATGGCCAAAGACGAAGAAATAATTGTTGACGTAGAAGAGGTTTACTCAAACACTGAGAAGTGGATCATAGAAAACCAAAAGAGCCTAACCATAATTGTAGGTGCCATTGTGCTTCTATTAGGGTCGTTTTTCGCGTTCAAAAACTTTGTGGTGAAGCCACAAGAAGAGCAAGCCAAAGATTATATCTGGCAAGCGCAGCAGGCATTTGCTAAGGATAGCTTTGAACTTGCCATCTATGGGAGTGAGTCTACTGTTGGCTTTGAATACATCATTGACAACTTTGGAATGACTGAGGCGGCTAACTTGAGCCACTACTATATCGGTATTTCTTACCTCAGACTAGGTCAATATGAAGATGCCATCCAATACTTGAACGATTACGATTGTCAGGATGTAATGGTTTGTGCCGTAGCTCTCGGTGCCACAGGTGATGCTCACATGGAACAAGGTGACACGGAAAAGGCCATTGATTATTATGAAAGTTCAGTTTCGCACAGCGACAACGAGTTCACTGCACCCATCTATCTGATGAAAGCAGGACGTGCTCATGAGTCCTTAGGAAATTATGACAAGGCGCTTGAAGCTTATAATCGAATTAAGAATGACTTCTCTGCATCGCAAGAGGCTCAATCAATCGATAAGTACATCGCCAGAGCAGAGGGCCTAGCGGGAGCTTAATGGCTACTGCAAATAAAAATCTCAGCATTGTTGGTTCAGTTCCAAAAGCCAAAGAAGCTTGGAACATTGCCATTGTGAAGGCTGAGTGGAATGAGGAAATCACCAACGGTCTTCTTGAAGGAGCAAAAACGCTCTTAAAAGAAAGCGACATTCCAGAATCAAACATTCATCTCTTAGACGTTCCGGGTAGTTATGAATTGCCCCTTGGTGCTCAGTGGGCCATTGAGCAATTAGAAGTGGACGCTGTAATCTGCTTAGGTTCTGTGATAAGAGGTGAAACTGCTCATTTTGACTATGTATGTCAAGCAGTGAGTCTTGGTATAAAAGACGTTTCACTTTCCTATAATTTACCGGTCATATTTGGAGTTTTGACCGATGACAACATCGAGCAAAGTAGAGCCCGCAGTGGAGGCATACACGGCAACAAAGGCACAGAAGCTGCAGCAACTGCACTCAAGATGCTGGAGCTGCGAGACAGACTATAGAATATTCTATGAGCATTAGTCAATGCTCAATTTTCAATTTAGAAACTCTGGCTGGTGCTATTATACAATTTGCTCTGTATAGCAATAGGTATTGATAATTGAATCTAAGACGCGCGATCCTTCGTTCACATCTCTGATCACATCCCAAGTCTCTTTCGAAATCACATTGGACAAAGGTTGATCCAATTGATCAATCAATGGAAATGCACTGGCTATCTTTTTGTCCCAAACTTTATGATAACGTAGTGTATCGTCTGGATAAACGATTCGTCTCCGAGTACCTTCATCAATTGGTTTAAAGGGCACTTCGATGTTCAGGTATCCATAATCATCAGTCAATTGTTCGTCTGGTTGTATATCGCGAATAGCGATTTCAAAATCATAGGCTGTAGTAAGACAATTGCTATTAAAACTGTGATTCACAAACCGTGCATGATCCCAACAAAGAATGTAATTTCCAGAAGCATTTCTGTAGGCATAGAAATCTAGAATATCTTGGTACGGTTTGTCAAACTCGAGAAAGGCTATAGGAGTAAATTCTCTGTCAAACTTGTCGAGTACCCAAGTAATGGTTCCCTTCGGGATAAACTTAGTGGCAACGACTCCAAAGCCAATTTCATCACTAATGAAACGAAGCTCCGTATGTGGATGGATCATTTAATATTTACCAATTATTAGGCGAAATTAATTGGCGCTATGATCTGAAAATCAGTTGTTCATAAATAAAATTGATAGCACTAGTCCTTCGCCAGTATAGCAGCAATGTTCGGTTTGAAATACTGATCACTCTTCATCACTTTACCATCCTCTCGGTAAATCGGATTTCCATTTGCATCAAGTTTGCTCATGTTGCTTCGTTGGATTTCCTGAAATACTTCAGCTATCTTGTCTTGCATACCATGTGTTAAGATGGTTCCACACAAAATGTAGAGCATGTCGCCAAGCGCATCCGCCACTTCCAATAAGTCCCCATTTTGAGCCGCTTCCAAATATTCCTCATTCTCTTCACGCATCAATTTGTAACGCAGTAATAGCGTTTTATCATCTACTTTGCCGACAGGCGAAGATTCGTTATTGATCTTGAATGCGTCATGAAATTCTCTTACACAATCGATTACCTCACTCAGAGTCATTTTTTCGCTCATATTCACCTTCTTAAAATTGTTAAAATTTGCCTAAAACTTAGGAGGTGAAAGTATCTGAAAGTCAACAAAATCAAGGCATACAGAAGCATTTACTTCTTAACATTGTTTAACAGCGACACACTTCCCTTCGCACGCTGAATGCAGATTTTTGTCTCCCTTGAAAAAGGACATAATTGTTGAAAACTCAAAGACATGGAAGCAGCGATAGATATCAGAGAACTGAACGAGAAGATTGAAAAGGAAAGTGCCTTCATCGAGTTATTGAATCGAGAGATGGACAAAGTGATCATTGGTCAACGATACATGATCGACCGAATGATGATCGCACTATTATCCAATGGCCACTTACTACTAGAAGGTGTGCCCGGATTAGCCAAAACATTAGCCATCAAAAGCTTAGCTAATTGCATTGATGGTGAATTCAGCAGAATTCAATTTACCCCGGATCTATTGCCAGCAGACGTTGTAGGTACGCAGATTTATCAAAGCAAGAGCGACACTTTTTCAATTCGAAAAGGTCCTGTGTTCGCCAATTTCGTTCTAGCCGATGAGATCAATAGAGCACCAGCTAAAGTGCAAAGCGCGCTTTTAGAAGCCATGCAAGAAAAGCAAGTAACTATTGGTGATCAAACTTTTGATCTTCCAAAACCATTTATGGTATTGGCCACGCAAAATCCTGTGGAACAGGAAGGGACATATCCACTGCCAGAAGCGCAAGTTGACCGCTTCATGTTGAAAGTAGTTTTAGACTACCCTAAGAAAGAAGAGGAAAAGCTCATTATTCGCAACAACATTGCTGCGGCAAAGTATCCTGAGACATCTAAGGTGTTGAATCCAGCTGATATTTTGAAGTCTAGAGAGGTTGTGCGACAAGTATACATGGATGAAAAAATCGAGCAATACATCATTGATATTGTTTTTGCCACTCGTAATCCAGAGGAATATGGCATGAAGAAATTCAACGACTTGATTTCCTTTGGTGGATCACCTAGAGCGAGTATCAATTTGGCCTTGGCGGCTAAGGCTTACGCATTTATAAAGCGCAGAGGATATGTTATACCTGAAGATGTACGCGCGATTTGTAAGGACATTCTGCGCCACCGGGTTGGTGTTACTTACGAAGCTGAAGCTGAAAACATAACATCCGAAAACATCATTGACGAAATATTAAACCACGTAGAGGTGCCATAGCGATTCATTCCAACAAGGAATTTGTGAGTTAAATGTGAACTTGAAAACGTGAAATGGAGACGTCAGAATTACTAAAGAGAGTACGGAAAATAGAGATCAAAACCAGAGGATTGAGTAATCAAATCTTCTCAGGTGAGTATCACTCTGCCTTCAAGGGTCGAGGTATGACCTTTAGCGAAGTGCGCGAATACATGCCTGGCGATCCAATTCGATCCATTGACTGGAATGTAACTGCCCGGTTGAGCGAGCCTTACGTCAAAGTTTTTGAGGAAGAGCGGGAAATAACGCTGATGCTCATTATTGACGTGAGCGGGTCCGAAAATTTTGGATCTAAATCACAGGTCAAAAGGGATTTAATAACGGAAGTCGCGGCAGTCTTAGCTTTCTCAGCTGCCCAGAACAATGATAAGGTGGGAGTCATTCTGTTTTCCGATCGCATTGAAAAATTCATTCCTCCGAAAAAAGGCAAAACACATATCCTTCGCATCATCCGCGAGTTAATTGATTTCACACCCGAAGGAACTGGAACGGATATCAACGAAGCGTTGAAGTTTTTTAGCAACGTCACTAAGAAACGTAGCATCGCATTTCTGATATCCGATTTGATGAGCGATGATTATAAAAAATCACTTCAAATTGCTAATAAACGGCACGACATGGTGACACTGATTACGAAGGATCGAGCCGAGGACATACTGCCTGATTTGGGGCTTATTCCAATGAAAGACGCGGAGTCGGGCCAAACCCGATGGATCGATTCATCTAACCGAAAAATCAGGGAGGAATACGCAAAAGCAAAAAAAATTCACCAATTAAAAACCGAAGACGTCTTGCGTAAATCGGGTGTAGATTTCACGGATCTCTATACCGGTCAATCTTATGTGAAACCACTCATGCAGCTGTTCAAACAAAGGGGGGCAAAAAGATGAGTCGAATTATATCCATAGTGGTTTGTTCCGTGCTATACTTCGGTGCCTTTGCCCAAGGAAGTCGTTTTGAAGCCAAATTAAATCGTGAAGCTATACTGATTGGCGAACAATTGCAATTGACGCTTAGATTGGAAGCAGCAGCGGCCGACTCATTGGAACTGCCCATTTTGGAAGACACCATCATTACAGAAGTGGAAATTGTTTCTGTTAGTAAAGTCGATACCACATTTGAAGGATCGAACCTAAGTGTGAAGGTGTTGACTCAAAAACTGACTCTCACCAGTTTTGATAGTGGCTATTATGCAATTGCTCCGTTGCAAGCAAGTGTGAATGGCCAACCTGTGGAGTCTAATCCATTTTTGATTAGCGTTCAAACAGTGCCAATTGACACCGCCAAAGGGATTTATGACATTCGAGGTGTGGCACAAGTACCCTTTTCTTTTACCGAATGGTTGAAAGAAAACTGGCAATGGATTGGTTTGGCCGTGGTTGTTCTAGCCATCATCGTTGCCCTAACCTGGTGGTATGCAAAACGTCCAAAGCCTACAATTGAGGAAAAGAAAATACCCGCACGTCCCGCACATGAAATCGCTTTTGAAAGACTCGACAAATTGGATTCGGAGCAATTGTGGCAAGGTGGTAAAATCAAGGAGTTCTATTCAGAATTGACCGATATTCTTCGCGAATACATTGAATTGCGCTTCAGCATTCCAGCATTGGAGCAAACAACGGATGAAATCATCCAATCTATGAGGCGATCGCCAAATTTCTCTGAGGAGCTGGTTGAAAAAACCAATCAAGTTCTATTCCTCGCTGACTTGGTAAAATTCGCGAAAGAAAAACCCCTTGGATCTGAAAACGATCACAACATGCAGTTGGTTAGGAATTTCATAGCCGAAACAAAACGCACTGAGAAACCTGAAACCGAAACAAGTAATGGCTGATTGGGAGTTTGCACATATTGAGTTCTTATATGCGTTAGCGATTATACCCTTCCTCGTGTTTTGGTATGTTTGGAAATATTGGAATCGACAGACGGTAATGAGCTATTCCACAGCAGGTTTCATAAGCCAAGATTCTTCCATCAAGTCTTGGATGACCCATGCGCCTTTTGTCTTAAGAACACTGGCCTTGTCAGCTATAATAGTAGGCTTGGCTCGACCTCAGAGCAGTTCCAGTTGGCAAGACATCAAGACGGAAGGAATTGACATTGTTTTGGCTGTGGATATCAGCAGCAGTATGCTAGCTCGTGACTTTGAACCCAATCGTTTGGAAGCTGCCAAAGAGGTAGCGATAGAATTCATCAAATCCAGGCCGAATGATCGAATTGGATTGGTTGTTTATAGTGGCGAGAGCTTCACCCAGTGCCCCTTGACAACGGATCACGACAAACTGATCAATTTGTTTCAGGATATTAAGAACGGAATGATTACCGATGGTACCGCCATTGGAATGGGATTGGCGAATGCGGTGAATCGATTGAAGGAAAGTGATGCAAAAAGCAAAGTAGTTGTATTGCTTACGGATGGAGAAAACACAGCCGGATCCATACCACCCATTACCGCAGCCGAAATTGCCGCAACGTTTGGAGTTAAAGTATATACCATTGGCGTTGGAACAATAGGTCAGGCACCTATGCCAGTGCCAGATATGTTTGGTCGCATTCGAATCCAAATGATGGATGTGAACATTGATGAAGAATCATTGCAAGAAATTGCTGATTTGACGGGTGGCACGTATTTCCGCGCAACAGATAATGACAAACTCGCTAATATTTATGCGGAGATCGATACGATGGAGAAAACCATCATCGAAGAAACCCAGTACGAAAAAAAGTATGAGCAATTCTTGCCTCTGGCTTTGATAGCTATGGGTTTGCTCCTATTTGAATTGATGATTCGAAAGTTTTACCTGAAAAGCCTGATTGCTGATGTTTAGGTTCGAGCATCCATATTATCTATATCTACTTGCTATAATACCCGTACTAATAATTGGGCAGGTTCTTTATGAAAATTGGAGCAGAAAACGGCTAGATGCTTATCTCAATCCAGAATTACAGGATCAGCTGATGCCAAATAAAAGCGGTGCTAAAGTTTGGGTGAAGTTGTTTTTTTACTGCTTGGCTTTTACATCACTAGTAGTTGGAATTGCGAATCCTCAATCAGGGTCTAAAATGGAGGAAGTCAAGCGACAAGGAGTAGATATCATGGTTGCGTTGGACATATCTAACAGCATGCTAGCCGAAGACCTCTATCCCAACCGACTCGGTCGGGCAAAACGCAGTATTCAAGAGTTATTTACCTATCTGAAATCAGATCGAATCGGTATTGTGGTCTTCGCTGGCGAATCATTTGTGCAACTTCCGATTACAACGGATTACTCTGCTGCTAAGCTATTCCTTAACAGCATTGAGACTGAGCTAATCGCCACACAAGGAACCGATATTGGCTCCGCAATTAATCTATGTTTAAAATCATTCGACCCGGAAAGTCCAACCTCAAAGACTATCATACTTATCAGTGATGGTGAAAACCATGAGGAAGAAGCCGATGCGGCCATGCAAGCTGCCAAGGATCAAGGAGTAGTTGTCCACTCCATCGGTATGGGTTCTATTGATGGCGCTCCCATTCCGGTATATTCTAGGGGAAATCGAATCGGATTTAGAACAAATCAAGAAGGAAACACCGTAGTTTCAAAGTTGAATGAAGAGATGCTGAATGCGCTGGCGCAAAAGACTGGTGGCATGTTTGTTCGAGCGTCAAACGCACAAAGTGGTATGGCATACATTTTTGATGAAGTGGAAAAAATGGAAAAAGTAGACTTTGGATCAAAAATTTACACTGATTATGAAGATCGATTCCAATACTTTCTCTTTCCAGCGTTAATACTTCTAATAATCGAGTTAATAATTCCAAACACACGATCAAGGTGGTGGGAAAAACTGTTTGCTTCGCAAGAGTGAAAAATTTCGTGACATATCTGCTTGTGCTTGTTGGCCTTTTAGCCGCGACTAATTTTCTTTCTGCCCAAGAAAATCTTGAGCTGTATCGGGGGAATTCCAAATATGCTGATGGAAATTATGATGAGGCGAAAACGCATTACGAGAAGGCCATCGCTGAAAATCCAACGTCCTATAAGGGCACTTACAATCTAGGCAACGCCACCTACAAAGGCAAGAATTTCGAAGAAGCTGTTTCGTTTTATGAGCAAGCCATTGCATCGACCAATGATAATATGCAAAAGGCGGAAGCCATGCATAACCTAGGAAACACTTACCTGCAATCTGGAAAATTTGAGGAAAGCATCAAAGCATATAAAAACTCTTTGAGATTAAATCCTGCTGCAGATGATACCCGCTACAATTTGGCCTTTGCTCAAAAAATGATGCAACAACAAGAACAACAAGAGCAAGAGCAGAAGCAAAACGAGGAAGAGCAGGACGAGGAAGAAAAAGACGAAAATCAGGATCAAGAAAATCAAGACAACAAAGACAGCGAGGAAAACGAGGACGATAAAGAAGGTGAAGATTCTGAGAAAAAGCAGGATGAGGATAAGGACGATAAAGGAGATCCAAAAGAAAATGAACCAAAAGATGGTGATGAAGAACAAGAGCAACCAGCCGAACCCAAACCCATTGAATTAACTCCAAGAGAAGCGGAACAGCTTTTGGAAGCGGCTAAAAATGAAGATCAAAAGATTCAAATGCAACTGAGACAACAGCAAAAAGCGAATCCAAAGAAAATTGAAAAAGACTGGTGAGACTGCTAGCCATCATATCACTGTTAGTGCTTTCGAGTGTGTCTGTTGCGCAAACATTTGTTGCCAAGGCCAGCCACAGCTCCGTTGGTGTTGGTGAGCGATTGAAAGTCACTTATACGCTAGAAGGTGATGGGAACAAGTTTGTTCAGCCCACATTTGATGGTTTCCGGTTACTGAGCGGCCCTAATACATCGTCCAATATGCAATGGGTGAACGGCAACTTTTCAAGCAGCAAAACCTTTTCATTTTTATTGCTGGCTATACAGGAAGGTGAATTCACCATTCCCGCGGCCAGTATCAAGTCTAACGGAAATGTGATACAATCAAACACTCTCAAAGTCAACGTAACGCGAGGTAAGCAGAACAACAAGGGACAAGCTCAACAAGGAAACAAACAACAAAACGCAGCAAGTCAAACTACCACCAGCGATACACCTGATTTGAGCACTAACATTTTCATGAAACTGTTCGTGAATAAGAAATCAGCATATGTAGGTGAACAAATCATAGCTACATACAAGCTTTATGTAAATGCGCAAATCGTAAACTACGCCAACAATCGGCCGGTATATAATGGATTCTATGCCGAGGATATTGAGCTAGATCCAAATGCTGAAATCACTACAGAAACACTCAATGGCAAGCAGTACCGCGTTGCCACTATGAAAAAGGTGGTTTTAACTCCCCAAAAATCTGGCGACATTGAAGTTTCACCACTCGAAATGGAAATGGTGGTGCGATTAGAAAACAGGAATAAAAGGAGAAGCATTTGGGATCCATGGGGGTCATTTAAGGATGTGAAATATGAGATCGCAAGTAATACCCAAACCATCAAGGTGAAGGCTTTACCCACGGCTAATCAACCAGCCAACTTCAATGGTGCAGTAGGCAATTTCAAACTAAGTGCAAGTAGCGATTTAGAAGAGATTAATGTAAATGAGGCTGTCAATTTAACCATCAAGATTGAGGGAAAGGGTAACATCGATTTGATTGCAGAACCGAGTATTACTTTCCCAAAGGATTTCGAATCCTATGAGCCTAAAGTGAAGAAAAATGTGAATGTCTCTTCGGGTGGTTCTGCAGGAAAAAAAACATTCGAATACGTAGTCATACCGAGATACGCAGGTGATTTTGAACTACCACCGATCAGTATGAGTTTTTTCGACCCAAGTACGGGCAGCTATAAATCCTTAAAGACGGAGCCTATTTCTTTGAAGGTCAGAAAAAATGGCACAGCTGAGCAAGGTTCTGACCAAGCATATATTGCTCCTAAGAAGGAAGATGTTCAGATCATTGGAAATGACATTAGATACATTTCGACTAGCACTGAAGAATTTCAACAGGATGACCAAGAGTCCTTCTTCAATAGTCCTGGCTTTTATGCAATGAATACCCTACCAATAGCCATGATGGGATTGAGTGTTTTGTTAATTGGAAATATTAGAAAACGCGACTCAGATATTGGACTGGTCAGAAGTAGAAAAGCCAATGCTATGGCAAAAAAGCGGCTTTCGACAGCGAGGAAAATCATTGACGGAGAAAACGCCATTTTCTATGAAGAGATCTTCAAAGCACTCTATGGATATCTATCAGATAAACTCAGAATTGAAGTCTCGGATCTCACCAAAGAAAACATCGATGAGTCTCTTAGAAACAGATCAGTACCTAATGAAATAATTGTTGAGCTCACAAAAGCACTCAGCGAATGCGAAATGGCTCGTTTTGCTCCAGGAGTGGTGCGCAGCAAAGAAGATATGTTGGCGACAAGCACTAAAATCATAGAGAGAATTGAAGATGTGGCGTAGTCTCCTGGTCATATCATTTCTTATCTGCTCAGCACTGTTTACATATGGCAGTAATAATGAACCTCATTACTACGAGTTATTTGAAACGGGCAACGCACTTTACAAATCAGGCCAGTATGATTCTGCGAAAACCGTATACTCTGAGATAATTCAAAATGGCTACAAGTCGTCAGAACTTTGCTACAATTATGGCAACGCTTTTTTCAAAACTGGTAATATTCCTGCTGCCATATTATACTACGAAAGAGCCCTAGTGCTAAACCCATCCAACCAAGACGCTCGGCATAATCTTGACATTGCAAACTCATTTGTTACTGACAAGATCGATCCAATAGAAACATTTTTTATAAGTGCTTGGTGGTCATCGCTCGCTTTATCCTTTCATCCGGATTCTTGGGCTTGGATAATAATATGCCTAATTGCTCTGGCTAGTTTAGGCATTGGATTTTATCTTATCGGACGAGAATCCACATTGAAACAAATCGGTTTTTTTACAGCTGCAATAAGCATTGCTTTCGCGTTGACCGCATATTCACTCGCTCAGTTAGCTTCAGAAAAACAAAAAGAAACTTACGCCATTGTTTTTACTCCAAGTGTCAATGTGAAAAGTGAACCAGACATCAAGTCCACCGTACATTTTGTAATCCATGAAGGATTAAAAGTGAAAATTTTGGATTCCGAGGATGATTGGCTTAGGATCATTTTGGCTGACGGAAACTCAGGCTGGATCACATCTCAGGCGATCGAGCGTATTTAATAGTCGAAAAATAACGTGGCGCCAAGCTTGAGGTAATAAATTAAGCGTCCAAAAAAGTATATTCGCGAAAGCGATACTTCGTACAGTGAATCTCGCTTCTCACAACTCTGAAATATGATTGAAACACAAGACTTTGAAATAATCCGTAAATCGGAGACCAGTATTTCAGAAATTGATTTTGCAAATCTTCCGTTCGGTAGAGTTTTCTCGGATCACATGCTGATTGCTCAATACAGCAAAGGAAGCTGGAGTCGACCTACGATAAAACCATATGGTGACATAAACATAAGTCCTGCTATGTCAGCTATACATTACGGTCAATCCATCTTTGAGGGACTTAAAGCATTTAAATCTGACAATGGTGAAACATTGGTATTTCGCCCGGACATGAATTGGGAGAGAATGAATAATTCGGCCCAAAGACTTTGTATGCCTAAAATTCCAAAAGAGTATTTTATTGATGGCATCAAACAACTAGTCTCCCTTGACCAGGCGTGGGTCCCAGAAGACCCATCGTGTTCTTTGTACATAAGACCATTCATGTTTGCTACAGATCCGTTTTTAGGTGTTAAGCCATCAGAAACGTACACGTTTATGATCATTACATCACCAGTGGGTCCTTATTATGCAAAACCTCTGCACCTTAAAGTAGAAACTGAATACACTCGAGCCGCAATGGGTGGAGTCGGATTTGCGAAGGCCGCAGGTAACTATGGAAGTGCTATGCTACCCGCTAAACTTGCTCAAGATAAAGGAATCGACCAATTGATTTGGACCGATGCTAAAGAGCATAAGTACATAGAAGAGGCTGGCACAATGAATATGATGGTCGTCATTGATGGAAAGTTGTTGACGGCACCGCTTACCTCAACAATTCTTCCTGGTGTGACTCGAGATAGTTTTCTAACACTTGCTCGCGAAGCTGGGTATCCAGTTGAAGAACGAAAAGTAAGTGTGGCTGAGCTTATTGATGCACAGGAAAATGGGACATTGGAGGAAGTATTTGGCGTAGGTACGGCAGCAACCATTGCACAGGTTGAAAAGCTAACCTTTCAGGATAACACCTACAATTTGGCTCCAATATCAACTAGAGAAATCTCAGTAAAAATTGGGCAGCTACTCCTTGATATCAAAAAGGGCAATGTGAATGATAGCCGTGGTTGGAATATGACGGTATAATTCCACCGTGCTTCGTCTCAATTCTATGATTATTTTGCGGAATATTATCCATTGGATTGAATCTGCACTATAAAATATCGGGAAGTGGCCCTGTCTTATTACTCATACACGGGGCATATATCAACTCTGATATATGGCACTATCAAGAGATTTATTTCAAACAATATTTTAGAGTGCTTTCGGTCGACTTACGAGGTCACGGCCGCACTCCACAATCAGAATTGCAAGAATATAAGGTAGATACCTTTGGTGAAGACTTATTGCACCTTATGGATGAACTTGGCATTGAAAAGGTCTGTGTTTGTGGATTAAGCCTGGGGGCTATGATCGCTCAGTATTTAGCTTCGAGTTATCCAAGTCGAATTCAAGGCATTGTTTTAGTTGGAGCAACAGCCTCACTCAGGCTCAACGTAACCGAAAGAATTATTACTACACTGATTTTCCCAAAATGGATTGCAATGAGACTTTTCGGGCGATTAACGACAAAAGAGTTCATGAAAATTTCTTTCTTTTTAACTTGGTTTATGTTGGGCAACAAGTGGCTTGGAAACTCATCAACAAGGGAAAAGATTCGGTCTTCAATTGCCCAAGTTCCTAGATCTGAATTGAAAAAGATCTATAACGCTGTACACACATTCAGGTTGCAAGACCTGCAAAAGGGTGATTTTCCAGTGTTGATTATCAGTGGTGAAAATGATTCGCCTGTAATTCATCGACACTCAGAATACTTGAAAAGAAAAGTTGGTTCTAGAGGAAGTCACTTTAAAATTGAATCTGCGGGTCATGCATGCAATCACGACCAACCTTTTGTCTTTAATCAAATCCTGCATGATTGGTTCAAAGATTTCGGTATAATAAATCCAGAAGAGGCACGTATGGTAGTATCAAAGTCTAGCAAAGCTAATTTCATTCTAAAAGGCCGATAAACACATGCAATTAAAATCTCCATCTACCCTTCGGTTAATCGGATTATCGGTTCTTTTTGGTTTCATGGTGTTTGCAACCACATCTTGTTACCAATGCTATACCTGCACTGGGCAAACCGATTTTGGTGAAGTGGAAAAAGAGCTGTGTGGACGCAAGGGTGACATATCACCGTTGATCCAACATCTAGAATCCGATACTAATCCCTGGGTTTGCGAAAAGCAATAAGATTAGTTTTCTTGAGATTGCTCCTCGGCCTCAGTTACCTCGTCTTCTTCCGATGATTTTCGTCTAACATCCTTCAACATCAAATCGATTTGCTTTCTTTTATCTCTCCAGGCTTTAACCTTTGTTTGAGCCCCTGAGATTCGATCCAATAGCTCCTTTTTCAGTGGATTAGTATCGTCAGAATACTTGAAGAAATCAAGCTTATCCTCCAATTGCCGAACTCCAGATTCCGCCTCTTTAATTTTGTTTTGAAGACTTGTGCGTTCTCGCATTAGGGCAGGTTCAGCATTATCAGCATTGGAGAGTATTTCAACCTTATTATTAAACTCCTTTTCCACAATATCGGCCTTTGAAATACCTAATTCATCGTATGCCTTGGCAACCAATTGGTTGAATGCGGAATCCAATTTCGAAGCGAATTTCACTGGAACTTCTCCCACTTCAGCCCATTCCTTTTTCCATTCGGCAATGAGTACATCACCCTTTTCCTTCAGGTCACTTCCTAAACTCTTTGAAAAATTCATTATCAATTCTTCCTTTCGATGTAGGTTGGATTTCAATTCCTTTTCAAATGCCTTCGCTTCTTCCTTTTTTCGATTAAAGAATGCATCGCAATAGCTTCTAAATTCTTTAAAAAGTCGATACTCATCCTGTGGTAAAAGCTTACCGATGTCCTTCCACTGGCGCTGCATGGCTTTAAGTTGATTGGCTACCTGGGTAGCATCGGTTTCCGTATGAATCTCCTTGGCCTTTTCAATTAAAGCCTTTTTCTTTTCTTTCAACTGCGCAAACTCTTTGTTGGACGCATCTAAATACGCTGCTCTTTTTGAGAAAAACTCATCGCAAATCGCACGGAATTCTTTCCAAATGGAATCATTTCCCTTGCGACCAGCGTATCCGATTTTCTTCCATTCCTTTTGTAGGTTGATCAAATCCTTTGTGGCCTGCTGAACCACCTTCATTTCACCAAAATCAACTTGAGCCGTTGCTTTTGCCCGCTCAACTATTTCCTTTTTCTTTGCATAGTTGGCATCATGATCATCCTTGACCGATTTGCGATGCTCGCGTATGCGTTCGAAAACTTCGTTCACTGACTCTTTAAATTGCTCTCGAATTTTTTCCCATTCTTCTTTGAAAGTCGGTCCAATTTCGTCCCATTCATCTAAATACTGATGAATCAAAAAGTCAAGTTGATTGATGGCTTTCTCTTCTTTAAGCAATTTAATTTTCTCGATAATCTCCATTTTCAATTCCTGATTCTTTTTCAAATCATTATTCTGGAGTTCACGATATATTTTGATGTTGTAGTAGAATTGCTCGATGAGCCTTGAGTAGTCGCTTTGTAATTCTCTTCGCTTATCAGGTCGTGCAGGACCTATTTCATTCCATTTTTGCTTAATGGCGTTAAACCTAGAATATGCTCTCCCGATATTTTCCTCATCCTTAATTAAGGCTTGCATTTCCTCAGTAAGCGCTAACTTTTCCTTGTAATTATTCTCAAGTTCGATGGATTTTGCTCGATCGTATGCTTTGCGCTTCTCCATATAAATGGACGTCAGCTCGTCAAACCTGCTATCTTCATCCGTTGGTTGATAATCGAAAACTGGTTTATCCTCCGCCTCTGGATCTTGTTTTTGATTAAAAACTTCTTGTTGTTCTTTTAGGGTATCCTCCTTCAGTTTATCAAATTCGGTTTTCCATTCATTGAATTTTTCGCGATCGGGTGCGAAATTTTCCTGATTGATAAAACTTTCAAATTGCTCGATGATTTCTTGCTTCGACATGCTTTTCTGTTGAAAAACAAAAATAGCCGTCTCGACCACTTCACGTCATCATTTAAAAAACAATGTTGCGCATACATTTGCAGTCTCTTTATGTTAGTCTTACCAATAAAATCAATCGACCTAACGGAGCATCCCGAAAAATGGGCTGATTTCTTTCATAAGACATGGCCATTTTATGAGCGATGGTTTTTAAAAGAAGGGCTTTTTGCAAGAGAAGGATACTTATCTTCTCTTACGGAATTTGAGAAATACTTACCTGCTCTATTGCCAACTTATAAACGATTGTGCGAAGAGATTGGTGGTGGAGATCTGGCTTCAAGATACTTAAGCATGTACTGTCCTCCCCCCTATATGAGTGGGTGTAGCCAAATTGCCTGGATTAAGGACAATCCATCGTTGATTCGTAACTACGACTATAGTCCTCGCTATTTCGAAGGTGTTTTCATGAAAACCGATTTTATCAAGCCGGTTATGGGCATGAGCGATTGCAATTGGGGTCTCTTGGATGGAGTAAACTCTGATGGACTTTGTGCTTCTCTAACTTTTGGAGGAAGAAGAATAACAGGAAATGGATTTGGGATACCAATTGTATTGCGCTATTGCCTTGAAACATGTGCAACGACAATTGAGGCAATTGAAATACTGAAATCCATTCCAGTGCATATGAGTTATAACATTACTTTATTAGACGCTCATTTAAACTTTGCAACCATATATATGGTACCTAATGCCGAAAACTTGGTTACAAGTTATCAAGTGGGCACCAATCATCAAGGAGAAATTACCTGGTCTGATTATGCGATTATGACCCGCACTGTAGAACGTTTGAATCTTCTTGAACATTCCTTGTATAACCCAAGCGA